>WNGL01000639.1_pt1 | contig 41487 bp, 39 predicted proteins | sample 5400591 | NCBI WGS metagenome assembly WNGL01 (sample SAMN13153377, study PRJNA577476) | soil metagenome | isolation source: 80 cm soil or saprolite under Garry oak tree replicate 1 | place: USA:California | collected 2016-06-15
AGCACCGTTTCGTATCGCATCCCGAAACTTTGCCCGCGCATGACGCGCCGCCGACGCGAATCCACACGCGTACGCATACGCCGTGGCGAGAAATTTGGAAAGCAATTGTGCACGAACATCGACAACGCTCGTTGCTCGGCTTCGTGTTAATGCTCACACAGGCATTTTTCTACAACGCCATCTTTTTTACTTACGCACTGGTCTTGATGCGCTTTTACGGCGTGCCCGAGAAAAATGTGGGTGGCTATTTGCTGCCCTTTGCGCTCGGAAATGTGCTTGGCCCGCTTCTCCTCGGCCATTTATTCGACACGATTGGCCGCAAACAGATGATCACCGCCACCTATGGACTGGCTGGCGTTTTGCTCGCTCTAACCGGCTGCCTCTTTCAGGCGGGAATGTTGACCGCGGAAACGCAGACACTGGCGTGGACGCTCATCTTTTTTGTCGCCTCTGCGGCAGCGAGTTCCGCGTATCTGACGGTAAGCGAAATTTTCCCGCTCGAAATTCGTGCCCTAGCGATCGCGATTTTTTATGCAGTCGGAACACTCGCCGGCGGAGTTGGCGCGCCCGTTTTGTTCGGATGGATCATCGGGACGGGATCGACCACCGCATTGTTCATCGGATATCTCGTCGGGGCGGCGCTGATGATTTTTGGCGCATTGACTGAGGCGTGGATCGGTGTACCTGCAGAGCGGCGGCCACTCGAACACGTGGCCGCGCCATTATCGAGTCGAGAGCTGTAACAGCGCTCTATGAACGTCGCGTTTATTTGTCGGCGGTCCCTTCGGCTGAGCTCAGGGCAAGCTCCGACCGCCGCTGCAGGAAAGTGTGAGCTCGCGCGTATGAGCCGGGCCCGCCGGACCCAGTTTGCTCGAATAAAGATGAAACGACTCGACGCGCACCAATCCCGCATCAAGATCGACATTCGATTTCAAAAAACGGCGCACGAGATGCGACGGAACGTTTCGGCAACGCGCGAGCGTGATGTGCGGATGCCACCGTCGCAAATCCGGTTCCAGACCGACGGCGACAGCTGCGTCGCTTACGCGCTTGTGCAACTGGAACAGGTGCGGATGTCCACGACCAACGCCGACCCAAATAATTTTCGGCGAATCCTTTGGCGGAAAGGTTCCCACGCCCGCAATCGGCAGAAAAAAAGCGCCGAAATGAATCAGGCTGAGTTTTTCGCGCAATTTTAGATCGACATCTTCCGGCACAGATCCAAAAAAACCGAGCGTGAGATGCATTTGCTCAGCGTCAACCCAACGGACGTCGCGAATTTTCGGGTCAAGATCGACAAGGACGTGTTTGATTGATTCCGGCAACTCGATTGCAGCAAAGAGGCGCTTTGCTTTCACCGAATCTCCGACCCGCGACGCGGCTCATCGCCAGCAGGTCCACCCGGCGATGGCAAACAGGCGTTCGCCATTTTCATCATCCGCCCGAAGAGATTTGGAAAAAGCGCGTTCGCCATAATGATAAACCGCGCCGACACCGGCATGACAAGCGCGGGCCGGCCGCTGGCACACGCCGCGAGAATTTTTCTCGCTGCGCGCTCAGCGGAAATGGAAGCAAATGGCAATCTGCTCGCTGCCGTAAATCGTTTGTATTCGGCTGCGTGGTCGCCCTTGAATTTCGCGAAGCTGTGCGAGCCGGTGCGCATCATTCCCGGTGTGACGGTGGTGACGTAAATATCTTCTCGCGCTAACTCCGCGCGAATCGCATCCGAGAAACCGGTGAGGCAGAACTTGCTCGCCGTGTATGGCGCCATGTGTGGAACGGCGATTTTCCCGCCGATGGAAGAGATGTTGACGATGCGTCCGCCGCCGCGCCGGCGGAAATGCGGAATCGCTTCGCCAATAATGTGGTAGGGCGCCCAAAAGTGAAGCATGATCGCTTTTTCGAAATCGGCAGGCTTCATGTGCGCGAGCGGGCCGACTTCAATGATGCCGGCATTGTTGATCACAACATCGAGGGCGCCGAAGTAATCGACGATTTTGTCCACTGCTTGCTTGATCTGCGTGGGCTCAAGCAAATCGCATTCGACCGGCAGCGTGTCTCCGCCACGTCGCCTTAGATCATCGCAAGCCCGCGCCAGTTCGTTTGGATCGCGCGCGAGTAAGGCAACGCGTGCGCGACGCGCACAAGCCTCCCGCGCCAGAGCCAGACCGAGTCCGCGCGAGCCACCGGTGATCAGAATGATCTTGCCGTCGAAAGAGAATCGGCTGGCAAACATACGAACAATGTCGATCTAAGCGTGGCGGCGATTGAAACGCGCGACTTCGCGCGCGGTCTCACGCTCGATGGCGCGTTTTTTCAGATCGGCTCGTTTGTCGCGCGCGACTTTGCCGTGGGCGAGACCGAGCTCAGCTTTCAGCTTTCCGTTCTTCCAATAGAGTTTGAGAACGACCAGCGCACGCCCGGCGACTTGCGTCTCGCCGTAAAGCTTCGCGATCTCTTGCCGATGTAATAACAATTTGCGTACTCGTTTGGCTGCCGGAATTTCATGGCTGGCGCGCTCATACGGTTGAATGTCGGCGTTGTAGAGAAAAGCTTCGCCATTTTCGATGCGCGCGAAGGCGTCACTGATGTTCGCTTTGCCAGCGCGGATGGATTTGACCTCACTGCCCTTCAGCTCGATGCCAGCCTCGTAGCGCTCGAGAATGTGATAATCGCGCAGCGCCTTGCGATTAAGAATCGACTCGGCAGCCATGATCGCGCCCTGAAACGCGACGGAAATTCAGGCGCCGTCCGCGGAATCCTTGATCGATTCGTAGGTGAGCTTACCGGCGATGATTTCCTTGAGCGCAATGTCGGTGAGGGAAGCGCGCGGACCTACCTCCACCATCGGCCGATGTCCCAAACCGAGCTGACGCACGCGCTTGGAGACAACGTTGATCAGGAGTTGCTGATTTGGGATGACTTGGGCTGCTTCCTGGAGGAGTTGAGTCGTCATATTGCGCAAGGAATGGACGGGGCGGAATGCTTCCGTCGGGAATTGAAGAATGGTCGGCGACTCGCCGGCAAGAACGAAGGGAGTAAGCGGCGGGGCGAGCATGATAAAAGGAGTGCTGACTTTGCGAGCAGCGCAAATGGTTGTCAACCGATTTGTTCGCGTATTGTCGGAAGATTTTGCGCGGCGATGCGCAAGATCGACAATTATGTTTCGCGGGCCGGCAAGATGTGTGGTCTACCGAATGTCTTCCACGTAACTGGTGATCCGGTAATCGACCGCATCCCCTTCCTCGCCGAGCTCGCGGTCGTAATGCCACATCACGTTACCGTTGGCGTAGAACGTTTTGCAGACAATTGCGCCGGTGAGGTCAGGATTTCCGTTCACGGAGAAGTCCGCGCTCGGAGCGTAGAAAACGGCCGCAAAATTGCCGGGCGGATTAATATTAACATGCTGGAGGGTGGCAGGGTCTGACGGATTAATCGCGTAGTATTGCATATTAGCGGCGATGCCGCTCTCGTTGATAATGTCACGCCCTTTTATGTCCATACTGCCATCGACAAAAATCTTAAGCTGGACTGTCGGCTTGATATCGATGGCGCCGGTCACATCGCTTGTGACATGAATTGCGACATAGGTTTTTTGGCTGCCGAATGAATTGATCGTCAATTGGCCGGTGAGTGATGAGAGCAAGTAGAGAGTGGGATTTGCCGCGGTGCCGGCGGCTGGTGGTGTGATGGTGACATTTGTCGTCACCGACGTGGGTGAAGGCTGCGGCAGCGGGAGATTGGTCGGCAGATAAAAGGGACGAATCACGAAGGGGACATTGTTGTCGATCGTGCCGCTGATGTACTCCGACCGAACGATCGAGCCGCCGTTGGTTGCGACATCCCCATAAACCCATCCCCTGATCGTGGCCACGGCACTGTTGATCTCAACGTTGCCGCTGCGCGAATCACTGTAATGCGGGTCGGCTGGACTCGTCGCGGCAAAGTAATAGGATCCATTTCTCGAATTGTAGCTGTCGATCACGGCGGCGTCGCCCAGACCGTAAAATGTGCCGGCGCATTTGATCGCAGCTTCAAATGGAGTGACCGGCGCGGAGATTTGCTCGATCCGTCGTGTAACTTGCGGGGTGGCGACCGAAACGAGTGCCTTGCCAACGCCGTCTCCATTCGGGCCGTAAGTGGAAATAAAGTGATCGTAGCTGAAATCGATTTTCCGGAGAAGACTGTCGCCCCTGGCACCGGTCAGCATTCGATCGTCCATGCCGGTGCGCCGAAGCCCTCGTATCGGAGCAACCCCTTTCGTTCGAATCCGGTACCAAGGGCTACCGGTAATCGTATCGTAATAAAACAAGTCAACGTTGCTGCTCGTGGTCAGATTGTTGGTTCCCAAAGTCACAACCGCGCTGGCGTGGGTATTGCCGGAATTGGTCCAACCACTAAAGGCGTTCGCCGGATCCACTACCGTTTTCCGCACTTCGGCATAAGCAATATCACCGCCTGCTTCCGCGGCCTGAAGCGCTTCCTTCCAGCCGCGAACCTGACTCGATGACACGTTGAACCGTGTCGTCGAGTTAAACAAAACGCTTCCGCCAATCAACGAAAGAATCAGAATGGTGCATAAGGCACAGAGGAGGACATTGCCTGCCTGCGCCCCTTTTCGTTTTCCTTCCATGGTCGAATTTCAACAGATCCAACAGATTTCGATCAACCGCGACGCCGATTTCTCAGATACGACGTTGCACAAACGGTGGTCCCACTCCGCTCGGCCGTAGCGCCGCCGGAGGTAAAAATCGGCAGGAAGGTGACGCTCGTGATTGTGTATTCAGTGTTGGCCAACTCCACATCGGTGGTCACGGGCACGAGTTGATCCGTGCTTGAGGCGATCGTCGTGATCACGCCGTTTTCGGTGCGCAAAATAGACTGGCCGCTGATCGCATATACGACGGATGTGGTGGTCGCTCCGTAATTCACCTGCGGCCCGCTGCGCGAATAGCTGATTGTTGGTGTGCGGGGAGTCCCGATCAGCGATGGATTGGCCACGGACTCCGGGTCGCCAGCTTTAATGATGTAATTAGGAAGCGTCATCGAAACGCGTTGCAAATTGACCGAAGTCGTCACGACAAGAGCGCGCTTCACATCGCGATTGAGATAATCGACGATGCGAATTTGCTGCATGTGGGTCGCGAAATAATTATCGATGGCGTTAAAACTTTTCTGGAGGCCAACCGACGCCGCGATCACCGCCGCAAAAACAATGGAGCTGATCCCCAGTCCTACCATTGTTTCAACGAGAGTGAAGCCGCGGAATTTTGTGGAGTGTTTGATTTTCATTTTTTGGTTCCGTTTGAGATAATCGAAGTTACTTGTTCGCTGCGGGCTCTACGCCCCAAGGTCATTGTCCACGAAGTGGCAACGTCTACCTGAACGAGTGTTGTTCCGAGATTGGTCGCGGTCGAATTGGTCGTGACGGTGCCGTTGGGCAGACGGGTGAGCTGCGTGATCCCGTTCGCCGTGGGATAAGCACGAATTTTCACGACTTCTGTTGACTTCTTCACAAAATCCGAAGCGTTGGCGGGGAAACTCAGCAACCCCCGCACGTAAGAAAGGTTGGTGAGGTCGTTGAAGGCGAGATTGCGAAGTGTTTCGCTGCGATCCTGCACCTGTTGTAAAGCTGCGACCGATTCTTTGCTCGCGTCGATGTATCGGAGGCAAACGGCGTTCAATTCAAAGATCGAGGCGAAAAAAACTGCCAGAAGAAGGGCCGCTACCATTATTTCCGGCATGGTGGATCCTGACTGCTGGTATGGGGCGCCCAGTTTCATCTTTTTTATTAATTCCAGTATCTATGGTAAATCAGCAGATATTGTGCCGAATTTTCTCATTCTAGTGATGAGCCGTGCATAGTTGAGAAAAATGGCGATATTTCGAAAAAACGAGAATATCTCGCCGGAAAAGTGGCTCTGCATCTCGCCCAGCACTTCCCGTTTTCACCGGTCTTTTTTTTGCAGAGATTCGGCGAAAACGTTAGCGTCCCGACGGTCGTGCGCCGGGGCCTTTGGCTCCCAAGAACAACCCGCCGGCGGGAATAGAGACTTTCCTTGTTCTCGCTTCCATTCCACGCATACTAGTTAGTGATCAATTAGCGCGATGCGGCGTTGGAATAATCGCGCAGCTCATCATTTATGAAAATTTCGGGCTGTGGCTCAGCTTGGTAGAGCGCTGCGTTCGGGACGCAGAGGCCGTGGGTTCAAATCCCACCAGCCCGATATCCTTCGAAATTAAACAGCCCGCGGCCCGACGACGTGCAGAGACAGGATGACATCGTTTTTCATTCGGGTGTGCATGTCTTGTCCGCGAAGAAGTGAGTTGCAGCCTAGTGGATTAGATGGTTGGATCGACAATTGCAAGGTATGGGTTCTCTGAAGAAACGACGCAAAGCGAAGATTTCAAAACACAAGCGACGCAAGCGCATGAAGGAGAACCGGCATAAAAAGCGTTTGCGCTATAAGGCGTAGCGCTCCACGCATTCTGATTGCTCGCTCGAGTGGCAACTGGTTTGCGAACCATGCCGCCAGAGCTACAGTCGAAAACATGATAGGGCAGCAGCACTTGGGTGTCCGCGCTTTTCGCTATCTTTTTTGCCTGCTCCTGCTTTTTTCGCTGGCTAACCCCGCGAGCGCACGAACCCCGCGCGTGCTGCTGCCCAAGATCCAGCCTTCGCCTTCAGCGCAGAGAAAACTCGAGCCGCAGGACGATTCTTTTAGCCTCACGCCGGCGAAGGACCTCGTCCTTCGCCCGGAAGGCGAGCACCAGGCCGAGGCGCTTGCTCACTTCGTCGAAGGGACTTCGTTCGAAGAAAACGGCGAGATGAGCAAGGCGTTGGAAGCGTATCGTAAAGTGCTTAATGTCGATCCAGGGCAATCCGAACTTGCATCGCGTGTAGCCGCTTTGCTCGCACGGCAGGATGATTTTCCACAGGCGATCGATGTTCTTAAAGACGCGATCGCAAAAAATCCGAATGAATCCGAGCCCTACCTCCAGCTTGCTTTCATTTACGCGAAGTACCTCAAAAAAACCGATCAAGCCGTCGATTACGCAAACCGGGCCATCGCACTCGATCCACGGAACATCGAAGCTTATCAGCGTCTCTACGAAATCGAATTGGACGCCGGTGAGGAAAAAAAAGCGCTTCAATCACTCGAGCGCGCCGCCAAAGTGCGCAGCGACGATCCGACATTCTGGACGAAGCTGGGGAAACTTTACGCGTCAATCGTCTTCAGACCAGGCTCGGAATCGAAACCCGATGAAATTGCGCGCGTTAATGAAATTTTCAAAAGGGCAGCGGAACGTGCCGGCGAGGATTCCGCGACCCTTAAGGACGTCGCGGACTATTACGCGTCTTCGCAGCAAATAAAGGAGGCAATCCCGCTCTATCTCCGCGTGCTCGAATTGCAACCTGACGATGTCAATGCGCGAGAAAAACTCGCCACTGGGTTCGTCTTGACGAACCAACGGGCGAAGGCGGTTGAGATGCTCGAGCAAATCATCAAACAGCACCCGGAAAAATTCCAACCATATGACTTGCTCGCCGAGGTTTTGGATGACGAGGCGCGATCATTTCAGCGGGCAAACCAGATCGAGCAGGCAAAAGCCGAGTTCGCAAAAGCGGCAGCAAATTACGAGCAAAGCCTGTTGATAAATCCCACTCGGGCCGGCACGTACATGCGACTGGCGGAGTTGCTCCTCGGCCCCGTAAAAGATGCCGGGCGCGCGGTGAAACTTCTCACCGAAGCCCGCAGCCGTTTCCCGGACGCTCCTGAGATCATTTACTATCTTGCTCTTGCTCAGCGCGAAGCAAAGCATGCTCAACAAGCCGTCGCCACTTTTGAAGAGGCCCTGCACCAAGCTGAGCTCGAAGACAATGAAATCGTCAACGCCCGTTTTTATTTTAATTATGGCGCCACCGCGGAGCAGGCAGGCCTGTATGAAAAAGCGGCCGACTTATTTCGCAAATCAATTGCTCTGGACCCAGCGAACGCGGCCGAAGCCTACAACTATCTCGGCTACATGTGGGCGGAGCACAACCTGCACCTGGACGAAGCCGACGATATGATCAAACACGCGCTCAAGATCGAGCCGAACAACGGGGCCTATCTCGACAGCCTCGGTTGGCTCGAGTTTCGACAGGGGAAATTTGAGCAAGCCCTGGCCGATTTGCTTCGCGCCGCTAAAAATATGGCACAGGATGATCCGGTCGTGTTCGAACACATCGGTGATACCTATCTAAAGCTGACCCGAGTGCCGCAGGCGTTGGAAGCATGGCAGAAGGCAATCGCGCTCGACCCTCAAAACAAAAAACTGGCGGAGAAGATCGAGAGTACCAAGACCACCATGACCAAAGGTGATCCAGCCAGGCGCGATCCGCTTCAATAAGCCACGATGTCGATCTTGCGTTGTTATTCCTGAAACAAAGAACGCTCGCATGCTTGCATGAGCAGATATCCGACACCGTGGCAACGCAAAACAATGTGGGCAGCGCTGTCCGCGTTCTTTATCGTTTTTCTTATCGCGATCGTCGGTTCGGTCATATGGGTGGCCGCGAACGTAATCGCGTTTCTTCAGCCAATCTTAATTCCGGTAGCGATCGCTGCGATCCTTGCTTATCTGCTTGATCCGCTCGTGACGCGAATGTGCAGAGGCGGTCTTGGCCGCACCAGAGCGGTTCTTCTTGTTTTCGCCACTGCCTTTTTCGCGCTCGGCGGATTGATCGCTTGGCTCGCACCGACGATTTCGATGCAGAGCGCGAATTTTGCGAGGGAACTTCCTGGCTACACCCAAAAAGCGCGAGATCGCGTTGTCGATCTTATTGTTCGCTACGATCGAGCGTTTGGAATGCCCGGCGGTGTGCGCGGTAAGACCGGATCGCCCACGACAAATTTTGTAAATTGGTTGCTCAGTTCTCCAGCGCCGCGTGTGCAGCCCAGCGCATCCACAACCGTCGCGCCATCCGCAACTCCGGCGCCGAAAGAGAGCGCGGCCCCGATCGAAACGATCGGGCCGGCCCCGTCCAAAATCACCTCGGCGGACCGCCAGCGGATCGAAGAAGCAGTGCAAAGGGTAATTCCCAGTCTCGAACGTCAATTGCCTGCCTGGAGTGAAAAGTTTTGGAATCTTCTTAAAAAGAGCATCGGCGGTTTTCTTGGCGTCACTGGATTTCTGCTCAGCCTTGTCTTGGTGCCGATCTATTTATTTTTCTTTTTAAATGAAACGCCCCGCATTGAACGAAGATGGAAGGATTATCTGCCACTGCGCGCCTCCCCGCTCAAAGACGAAGTCGCGGAAGTCTTGTCACAGATCAATCATTACATCATCGCCTATTTTCGAGGTCAGCTGCTCGTCTGTCTGGTCGACGGCACTCTCATCGGCAGTGCGTTGGCCCTTATCGGCCTTAATTTTGCGCCACTCATAGGCGTTCTCGTCGTAATCCTGACGATGATTCCTTACATCGGCATCGTTCTTTGTTGGGTCCCCGCTGTGTTGATCGCGGCTTTTCAATGGGGCGATTGGTGGCACCCGTTTTGGGTGACGGTGATTTTCATCGGAATCCAAAATCTTGAAGGCATGTTCTACGCGCCACGCATCGTGGGAAACTCCGTCGGCCTTCATCCGATGACTGTGATTGTGTCGATCTTCGTCTGGGGCTTGCTGATCGGCGGATTGTTGGGCCCAATACTTGCCGTGCCTTTGACAGCCACGGTCAAAGTCCTGCTGATGCGTTATGTTTGGGGCCGCCGCCTGCGCGAGCAACAAATCGACTCAATAGAGCAAGTGCCCGCCGTCCAAAGCGCCAGGCATTAGTTTCAACCGGCGCGACCAGCGCTGGCCACTTGCATTCTCTTTCACTCCGAGCAAGGAGACAAAGATGGCGGGAAAAACTAGACGCGTCCGGCGCAAAAGAAAAAGCCGAGCCTCCCGCAGCATCACACTTTTCTCCGCTTTCGGACGTCACATATCGCCGTTACGCATTGGAATCTTAATCGCTACCACCGCACTCGCCTTCGTTCTCAGCACGATTTTTTTCGGCTACACCTCGGAGCTTTACAACGCCTGGCGTCAGAAGCGTTTGCTCCAGCGAGCGAACATGTTGCTAAGCGAGGGCAATCTGAACGAAGCGATGGCGCTGGCGCAGCAGGCTAATCTCAATGAAGCAATGAAAATTGCAAAGGAGGCTCTGCGAATCCAGCCCGATTCCCTGCCTGCGTTTTATGTTTTGGCTGAAGCGGCGGAGAAACGCAGCCTTCCGGAAGCTGTTTCCTGGCGCGCCCAAATCGCTCGCCTTCTACCGCGCGATCTGGATAGCCAGCTAAATCTTGCCTCGGCCGCCCTGCGATTTGGCCAACTCGATATCGCCCGAAAAGCGCTGGACAATGTTTCCTCCAGCGACCGCGACAAAGCCGCCTTCCATGTCGTCGCCGGCTGGCTGGCACGCGCCGAGGGAAATTTGGCGGAGCAAGAACAGCAATTCGCGGCCGCGGTCAGGAAAGAACCAGGCAACGATCTCTATCAATTTAATCTTGCCGCGTTGCAAATCCGCTCCCCCGAAAAGGAAAAAAGCGCAAACGCCCGCGCCGCTCTCGACCGGCTTAGCAAGCTCACTTCTTTCCGAACCGGGGCGTTGCGCGCCTTGCTGAACGATGCCGTGGACCGCAACGACTTTGCCGCAGCCGACGCACTCGCTCAGCAGCTCCAGATGTCGCAACAGGTCACCTTCAGTGATTATCTGCTTTGTTTGAATTTTTATCGCAAGCTCGACGATAAAAAATTCGAAGCCCTGCTGGAAAAGGTAAAACCAGTTGCCACGCGCGATCCATCCGATCTCGCGCTCCTCATGGATTGGATGAATAACAACGGTCTCTCTGCCGAAGTTCTCGACTGGATCGACGAGCTGTCTTCCAACATCACAACTCGTCCGCCAGTCGCCATCGCTGTTGCCGAAGCGTTTGCCAATAAAAAAAACTGGTCGCGGCTCAGGCGCTGGACCCGCAGCGGCTCATGGGTGGACGAGGATTATTTACGACTCGCTTACCAGGCTTTCGCAGCGCGCGAATCGCGGCAATCCATCGCCAACGCGGAATTCGCTTCGCTCTGGCGCGCCGCCGAGCGGGACGCCAATGACCAGCCCGATCGGGAAATCAAGCTCGCGCGGCTCGCGACCAGGTGGAATTTGTCGATCGAAGCGGATCACCTTTGGTCGCACGTTTCCCGAAATCCTTCGACTCGACGCGAAGCGCTTGATTCGCTTTATCGCCTTTATCGCGCAAACAACGAAATCAGAAAAGTCTATGATGTTCTCCAGCGTTTGCACGAAAGCTCTCCGAATGAACCAGCCATCACCGCGAACCTCGCGCGGCTTGGCCTGACTATTGACCAAAACCCAATTGAGGCACAGCAACTCGCAAAGGAAGCTTATGATCGCGCGCCCAACGACGTTAATTGCGCTGTCACCTACGCGTTTTCTCTCTACAGCATGGGCCGCACAAACGAGGCGCTCGAGATTGTTAAGAAATTACCGGCCGATCAATTGCACGATTCCCATGCCGCGGTTTACGTCGCGCTGTTTTTGATCGACAAAAATCAGAGCGACGCGGCCCACGATTACATGGAAGCTGCGGAACGAGGTCCGATTTATCTCGAAGAAAAAAGATTACTCGATGAAGCCAGGACCAAGCTCGCTTCCGCTTCGCCCACCCCATCGCCGCCGCCTTCGCCGTCCCCGGCAACTCCAACGCCAGCATCGGCTTCCACGCCAGGATCGAAATCGACGCCGTCCCCCGCGCCTACGTCGTCGGCTGTACCATAACAGGTCAATCTTTGTACGGATCGACAATGTCGCGTCCGGCCATCGCCACGCCCAGCGGACGAAGGATGTGCAATACTCGAATCGTGCCTGCATGCGCGCCAAGAACATCCGGAAGACGCCGATATGCCTGCGGCGCTTCATCAAGATCACCGCCGCGCAAAACAATATGTCGATCTTGCAGCCATTTCGTCATTTCGTCATGCCTGACCAGTCCATCCTGCCGGATTCGCTTGTTTCCAACTTTGACAAAACGGCCTTTCGCCGCCGTCCGCGACATTATCCGCCCGGCGCCGTGAATCGTTGAGAAGAGGGCTTCACGCGAAATGGGTGAATCAACTCCTTCAATGATCACTGCGTCATCGCCCATGCTTCCACCGACGAAACCTTTTTGTCCCGGAAACGCCGGCGTCGCACCTTTGCGCACCACCCAATACTCGTGCCCTCCATGTTTTTCCCGCCACGCAAAGTTGTGATGATTGTGCACTTCATCGACGATCTTCGCGCCCAGAATTCCGCGCACGACGTGCCGCGCCACCGCTTCACGCCCCGCATAAGCGTAACGACCCGCCAGATGCATTCCGGCCAGATAATCGCAGCCGATCGCCGATTTTTCGTCAACTACGGTGGGCGGAACATCCATTCCATCTTTGCCGCCGGCCGCTTTTAAAAAATGCGTGGCTGTCTTGTGCCCGAGTCCGCGCGATCCGAAATGCACGCCGACCCAAATGCGGTCCTGCTCGTCCGCGAAAAGATCGACATAATGGTTCCCGCCGCCGACCGTGCCGAGCTGCTCTGCTGCCGTCGGTTTCAAATCCCGCATTGGCTTTAATTCCCACGCCGGATCCTCAAACAGTTCGTGCTCGACGCGTGTCTTGCTTTTGCGACCAATGCCGAATGAAATGTCGCGCACAACGTCGTCCATGATTTTGCCGATCTTCGGCGCGACCTGCTCCCGTTTCGCATCCGTCCGGATGGCAAGGTTGCCGCAGGCTATATCGAACCCGACGCCGCTGAGGGAAATTTTGTCCTTGTAGGCAACCACGCCGCCGATCGGTTGCGCATAACCCTTATGTCCGTCGGCGCAAAGCACACCGCGCTCAGCGCCTGCCGCGACGCACGTCTCGATCTGCTTGATCGTCGCTTCGTCGTGCTGACCGAAGATCTTTGTCTTGTTTGTCATCAATCCAGCTCTCAACAAAAGCTCGGACTGATGGCGAAGATTTCAATCAGCTACCGTCCAAGCGATTTCGCTGCAATAACGCGCCACGCTTTGACATCCGCGCGATCGCGCACCGGTAAATGACAGCGCACCGCTTTAATCGAATCGAAAACGACTTCCTTGAACGGCAGTCTGATCGTGGACGCGAGTTCCTTTTCCACCGCCACCGGGATTTTCTTGTAGAGAAGACTCACGTGTGGATCGCGCACGAACTTGCCGCGCGATTTCGCCGCGCGCCGAAGATCGACAATAAGTTTTTTCAGTGCGTTGTTCGATTTGAATCGCACGAAAAGTGTCTTGGTGAATTTGGATGAAAAACTGATTTCCCCAAGGCGCAGTTGGATCAACGATGCATCAATCTGCTCGAGAATTTGCTTGGATGTTTGTCGATCTTCCGCGGTCACGAGAAGCGTAAGATGCGGTTCGAAGCCCGGCGCATCGAATTGTTTGGCAAGAATGCGAATCAGCTCGCAAAACAATTCGCGTTTCGGCTCCGCCGGAATAAGCCAGTAAACCGTGGCAATTTTGGGCATGCCTGTAGCGGCGGTCGGCGCCTGTCCTGAGCAGCGTCGAGGGAACCGTCGGACGAATTTACGCGACGCTCATCGAGCGTTGATCCAAGCCCCCGCGATTATTTCGCCTTTGCCGAAACAGTTTTGAGATCGAGCTGGACGGCGGAGCCTTTCTGCCAGGCATCCGCGCCAGGATCGATCTTTGCATCCGGAATGTCGGCGCGCGCGGCCTTTTTAGCGGCGACCGAAATTGAATAAAGTTGATCACGCTCGGCCGCGATCTTCGGATCCAACTGGCCATCTTTGGTGAAGGCCATCATGAGTTGCGGAATGCCCAAAGGCAGTTTGTCGCCGCGATCCACCTGCCACGTGTGCCAGGTTTTGCCGTAGGTGCCGATCAAGACTTTCATCAGATCCTTTTCGGCTGCTTCGGGAGCGCCTGGGGCCGTCAGCGCTCCTGATTTCACTTCATAGTTGTGACTGTGCCAGAATTTTTTCTCGTCGGCCGGCAATGATTCAAAGATTTTTGCGCTCACGATGTATTCTACGCCGATCATCCGCGCATCTTTCCTTTCCGAATCGTAGATCACGCATTGCAGCACTTCGTCACTCAAATGCGAGCAATAATGCTGCGCGATGAGCTGGCGCTTCATGTTGCCGCTGTAAAAATGGATGCCGCAAACGTGCGCGCCGATCGCGCTGATCGGTGCAAGCTCGGCATTGGGCTCCGAAGTTTTCGGCGCCGCCGTTGCTTCGGCCGGCGATTGCGCGAAAGCAGCAGCAGCTGTCATGAAAAGGCACGCGATAAAAAGACTTAAAGTTTTCATAAGTTGTTCCTCGGTTGTGGGTTGACCTGACTGGCTAAGCGTAAAGGTTTGCCCCTCATCCAAGCAAGGCAAAACCTCGAGGAACTGGCCGATCTTTGCGGTAAGCGAAACTCGATTCGTGAATAAGGTGGCGCGCATCGGCGCATGGAGCAGATTAGCGTGTGCACCGGGTCGCAAGTAGCGCCGTAGACTGGAACGCCATTCGCGAAGATTTCCCGATCCTCCGCGAACAGGCACATGGCCATCCTTTGATCTACTTTGACAGCGCCGCAACGTCGCAGAAACCGAGAAATGTGCTGGATGCGCTTCGAAATTACTACGAGCACGAAAACGCCAATGTGCATCGTGGTCTCCACGAGCTCAGTTCGCGCGCGACGCTAGCTTACGAAAAATCGCGGCAGCGTGTCGCGAGCTACCTGGGCGCTGCGACTGCCGATGAGATCGTCTTCACGCGCGGGACGACCGAAAGCATAAACCTTGTGGCGCAGGCGTGGGGCGGGAAATTTATCCGCGTGCGTGATGTGATCCTCCTCACGGAAATGGAGCATCACAGCAACCTCGTGCCCTGGCAGTTGTTGGCCGAGCGAACGGGCGCCCAGCTGCGTTTCGTGCCGGTCCGGGACGATGGCACTCTCGCGCTCGATCAGCTTCCTTCATTGCTCACGCCCGAAGTGAAGCTCTTCGCCTTCACACACATTTCAAATTCCCTCGGAACGATCAATCCTGTTGCCGAGCTTTGTGATAAAGCGCGGTCTGTCGGCGCGCTCACGCTGGTGGATGCGGCCCAAAGCGTAGGACATTTGCCGATCGATGTCCGCGAGTTGGGCTGCGATCTCCTCGCTTTCTCCGGACACAAAATGTGCGGACCTACTGGCATCGGGGCGCTTTACGGGCGGGCCGAGATTCTCGATTCCATTCCCCCATGGCATGGCGGCGGGGAGATGATCGTCAGCGTCACCCTGGAAAAAAGCGCGTTCAAGAAAGCGCCCCACCGATTTGAGGCGGGCACACCGAACATCGCCGGCGCGATCGGTCTCGCCGCCGCGATTGATTACATCGAGCGGATCGGGCGCTCGGCAATTTTCGAACATGATGCGCATCTTGCTGGTTATGCGGTGGAACGTCTGACTGAACTGCCTGGAATGCGTGTTCTCGGACCACGTGAGGACCGTGGCGCGCTTGTTGGTTTCGTGATGGAGACCGCGCATCCACACGATCTCACGACGTTCGCAGATCAGTACGGGTTGGCCATGCGTGGCGGACACCATTGCAACCAGCCGCTGATGCGGAGGTTCGGCGTGGCTGGGACAACTCGCGCGAGCTTTTATTTTTACAACACGACAACGGAAATCGACCGCATGATTGAAATCCTGCGTGATGCCGTGCGTTTCTTTTCATGAGTCCAGAATTCGAAGAACTTTACCAGGAGGTCATTCTCGACCATTCGCGCCGTCCGCGGAATTTTGGAGATCTCACTGACGCCGCGGTGCTGGTGCATGGCGACAATCCGGCGTGCGGCGACGAGATTCATCTTGGCGTCCGATTTGGCGAAGAGGGAAACTTGCAAGATATCAAGTTCACCGGCCGCGGCTGCGCGATCAGTCAGGCATCCGCCTCATTGATGACAACGAAGTTGAAAGGCAAAAGTTCTGCTGAAGCGATGGAAATGTTTCGCGTATTTCATGATCTGGTCACCGGCGAAACGGACGATGCACCCAGGATGTTGGGTGATCTTCGACTGATGCAAGGCGTGCGGAAATTTCCGCAGCGGGTCAAATGCGCGATGCTGGCCTGGCGGGCGATCGAGCAGGCATTGCAGCAGAGCGCCGGTGAATCGACCATTTCGACCGAAACCGATTTTGTCGCGCCGACGAAACGCGATTTTTAATTGAAATAAAGAATCGTTTGCTAACTTCGTCCGATGCCCACAAACGTCCTCGGAACTGAACTCAAATGCTGTTGTCGCGATCCGATGACCGGATTTTATCGCGACGGTTACTGTCGCACCGGGCCGGAAGACATCGGTCAGCACACGGTGTGCGTGCAAGCCACGCGCGAGTTTCTGGATTTTTCCGTGCTCGATGGAAACGACTTGGTCACGCCACATCCGGAATGGGGGTTTCCCGGATTGGAACCTGGCGACAAGTGGTGCGTTTGCGTCACGCGTTGGAAAGACGCACTGGAGCATGGCGTCGCGGCGCCCGTCGATCTTGAGGCGACGCACTCCTCCGCGCTCGAGTTCGTCACATTGGAAGAGCTAAAGGTGCACGCGCTCAAGTAAAGAAGACACAATCTTTATCTTTGTTAATCGACTGCGGGTGTCGCAGCGGCGCGCTGACGCACGCAATACTCAATCATCTCGCGGAAGTAGGGGGTCCGCCTTACTGCTTTCGCCGGAAATCGAAGCGCGTGGTGTCTTCCTTGCCCTTGTCGATGTAGGTCCACTCTTCGATGTGGTGGTTGGCGCCGTCGAAGATGAAGGCCACCTGTTGCATGTGGCCGGCGTCAGGTTGGATATTGGTTCCGTCTTTGAATTTGAAGACAAGCCGATTTGGATCGCCGCCGGTCATTAAAACCATGCGCGGCTGGTTGTGCGCGGCGCAGTAATGCGTGGCCATCAGATTGTTGCCGTCCATGTGAAACATGGTGATCATTTCGTGCGGCGTGTCTTCGTCGAGCCAACTCGCCAGCGCAGAGCCATCCGAAACCAGTTTGAACCGTGCGTGGGTATCGAGCGGTTTGCCATTTTCGTTTACCGTTCCCTGCCATGAACCGACGAGTGTTATCATTTTGTCGTAAGCTGGGTTTTTCTCGATTTTGGACATTTCTTCGGCCGCGAATAAGGCGGCGGAAGCAAGCACAAGCGCGACAAAAAGAGTGATTCTGATTCGCATAGCGATCTCCTGAAATTTCTTGTCGATCTTGCACTCGCGCACGTCAGTCGTCGAGCGTTTCTGTAGTGGCGCTCTGCGAGCGTCGCATTAACTTCAACCCAGCGCGACAATTTCAATTCTGGCAAATCGGGAGATTCCCATCCACGGTATCCGCGAATTGAAACTGCCGTTTAGTTTTTTTCTGGCACTGCGGTATTTGAAACCGAAGCGGACTTTCCTCTCCATCATCACCTTGATCTCGGTGCTCGGTGTGACACTCGGTGTGACGGTGCTAATTCTCGTCATCTCAGTCATGACCGGGTTCGATCGTGAACTTCGCCAAAAGGTGATCGATTTCGACGCGCACATTCTCGTCACGACCGAGGACATCCTGCACGATTGGCGCGCGCTCAAAACAAAGATCGACAATTTGCCTGGCGTGGTCGCGACCGCGCCCTACGTGCAAGGGCCGGTCATCGTCGAGTTCGAAAAGCGCCGGCTCGCCCCGATGATTCGCGGCGTCGATCCTGCGGAAGAGGAAAAGGTGGTCCCGCTGCGAAAATTCATCAAAGAGGGTAAGCTCGACCTCGACGGCGAATCGACCGTACTCGGCATCGAACTCGCCCGCCAATTGCGCATCCATGTCGGCGACAAACTCACCGTCTATTCACCGGGAAATCTTGGACAGATTCTCGATGGAATTAAGAAGCTCGAAACTGCGAAGGGCACGGATGAAAAGAAAGCGATCGACGAACTGCGCGATGTCATTTTGCCCAAAGACCTCACCGTCACCGGCATTTATGAAACGGGGCATTACCTGCACGATTCCGAGTTTCTCCTCGTGCCGATTTACATTGGCCAGGAGCTTTATGGGCTCGGCGACGCCCTTCACGGCATCACGGTAAAGACCGACAATCCCTACGGCGCCGAGCGGGTGAAGAACGAAATCCAAAATTTTCTGACACCGCCGCAATTCGCCGAGACTTGGATCGACATGAACCGCCAATATTTCGAAGCCGTCCGCCTCGAACGCACGGTGATGTTCTTCCTCCTTTTTTTCATTGTTGTCGTCGCCGCATTTGGAATCATGAGCACACTCATCACCGTGACCGTGCAAAAACGGCGCGAGATCGGGATCGTGAAAGCGCTTGGCGCAAACATCTCGCAAATCATTTGGGTATTTCTCGGTCAGGGCACGGTGGTCGGGTTGTTTGGCACGCTCACCGGCCTCGGGCTTGGTATGACGTTGATTCGCTACCGTAACGAATTCAGTCACTGGCTGGCATCGACGTTGCACATCGAAATTTTCCCGCGCGAAGTCTATCAATTCTCGGAAATTCCCGCACAAGTCATCCCGCAAGACGTCTGGATCATTTGCATCAGCGCGTTTCTCATCTGCTCACTCGCCGCATTGATCCCCGCCTACTTCGCCGCGCGCCTCGATCCAGTCAAAGCGCTCAGATACGAGTGAGTTTTGGAAGCGCAGGCTTTCCGCCTGCTCTTTCCTGCATCCTACCGGAAACCCACCAATAAGATAAATCGTCGCGAATAATCGATGCTATACGTGAATCACGTATAGCATCGAAAATGACGTGCTTGATTGTCAGGAGCGTGCCGGCAAATGGCGCTGCAGTCCGCTGAGGAAAATTTCCAGCGCGCGAAAGGCATAAGCGTATCCATTTGCCCACTCGCTTTCACGCGGTCCGGCGACGTTGAGAATGTCCATCTTACGATTGCGGACAAGATCGACCATCAACTTTGCGGCGCTTTCGGAGGAAGTTCTGGCTGCATCAATCAGCACGTGCTGGCGCCGGAGTTTGTTACAGCATTCGACCGTATATTCGGTTCCGCCGCGCAACTTATCGAAGTAAATTATCACCGTGCCATTCGAGTCCTTCACATTTTGCCAGGTGCGCTCGGCGAAACTTCCTTCTTCTAATTCTTTTACGGGATAACGATCCGGGATTCGCCCAAGCTCATCGAGTCGTCCCGCCGGACACCAACCGCCGCATTCGATCCCGTATTTCAATGCAGCATCGAGGGCCGCGCGATCCACCCCCGTTTGTCCGCCGGAAATAATTTTCACGTGTAACCACTGTAGCCGCCGCTCTCGAAGCGGCGCAATACGCGTTCGATCTTAACGCGTAAGCGTCGCGCTTCCCCTGAGCGAGGCGACTACAGATTCTCCAGCACCCGTTGCTCCGACCGATTACGCGCGAACGGGTTGAAATTCGTCCCCCGATCATAAACATCGATGCCTTCGGCACGCTTCAGATTATTCACGATCCAATAAGTAATCGGCGTCGCAGCTGCCTCATACAGCACTTTAAACCAGTAGCCCCAGAAAATGAGACTGCCGATGGTTGACCACGATTCGCGACCGCCGAACGCAATCAGTATTACCGTCGTCGTATCGACAAACTGCCCGGTAATTGTCGATCCAACGGTGCGCGTCCAAAGCCATTTGCCGTTCGTCCAAAGTTTCATCTTCGCAAGCGTATAGGAATTGGTGAATTCGCCCGCCCAAAATGCGACCAGACTCGCGACGACGAATCGCGGCACGACGTAAAAGACCGACTCGAATGCCTGTTGATTCGTCCATTCCGGCGCGGCCGGAAACCAAACCACGAACACGCCCATTAACGTCAGCAAAATATTCGCGAAGAATGCGATCCAAATGGCGCGGCGCGACGCGCCGTAGCCGTACACTTCCGTAAAAACATCCCCGAAGATGTACGTAATCGGGAAGAGCAATTGCGCGCCGCTTACTCGCGGAACAAAACCAAAAAAGTGAATGAACGGGATGACGCAGATTTTCTGGCCGACAAGGTTCGAGATCAGCAGGATGACGACGAAGATGTGCACGAGCAGATCGTAAAAACGAAAGTTGCTCAGCCGCGTGTCGCGCGCGGTCAGTCGACGAATCATGAAAACAAGATGTCGATCTTAGCTTATGTCATGTTGAGCGGAGTCGAGACATCTCTTACTATTGTTTCCGTTCCGGTCACCGCCGCTTACTCCTCGCTGTCGTGATAATCGACCTCCGTTCCTTTGACGATTACTTCTTCCAATCCCTCCTTCACCACCGCCCATTTGGCGCTATCGGGATAATAACAGGAATCGCCGGTTGCTCCGCCACTCCTCGGATTATCAGCGATGACGTAATAAACGAAATCGTCGTCACCGGCGTTGGTAAGCTGATGCGCTTCGCCCGGCTGAAAGAGAAACGCGTCGCCCGCGGTTACGATTGTCGATCCATCCTTATCACGAACACTGCCGCGCCCAGAAACCACGAGATAAAGCTCCGATTCGGCTGAGTGCGAGTGATACGGGCAAAACGATTTATCCTTCGGAATCCGAACCAGTGCCAGATCAAACGGATGGCGTTTCCACAAATCGAGTGACTCCGGTTCTCGACCAAGTGCGATCGAAATATTTTTCACGAACTTATGAAACTTGCCCTTCGGCGATTTTCGTTCCTGCTCGGGAATGCCTTTCAGATTCACTTTGCGCATATGAAACAATTCCTAATTCACCGCCGTAGCGACCTAACGAGAAGGAAGTCGCCTTCTGGTTGCAATCGAAAAAACAGCTATTCCTATCCAAATCATGTTTACGAAAGAGGAAGGATAAGCTCCGTAGGAGATCGTGTTTACGGCCAAAAGAAGGCTGCCGACGATATTGAGGAATTGGTAAACAGTTGAGTCTCCTTCAAATTTCTTAGTGGAAACCATTGCATAAGCGACAAGAAGCGCGGCTGCTCCCGCCCATCCCATCGCATCAAACCATAGGTGATTGTTCATGCTCTATAATCTTTGCCTCGCTAAGTACCTCATAGCTTCCACTTCGTCGGCAGCTTTTGCTTGAGTTTTTCAACCGGTTCAAAGAGGTCGCCCATTCTTTCGACGCGAGCGAGAGTTTTATCGGAGCGGAATTTCAGGAGGTCGGCTTTTTTCTTTTTCAGGCAGTTGGCGACTTCGTCCCAAGTCACCGGAGTGGAAACGGTTGCTTCTTCCTTGGCTCGGAGCGAATACACGCAAACAGTAGTTTTGTGTTCGTCGTTCTGACTCCAATCGACGAACACTTTTCCTTTACGCAGCGCTTTGGACATGTTCGATGTGACAAGATCGACATGTTCGCGTTCGAGGTGCTGAGCGAGTGCTCGCGACAAATCTTTCGTTTGATCGAACGTGACCGAAGTATTCAATGGCACGTAGACCTGGAGACCTTTTGAGCCGCTCGTTTTCACAAAGCTCTTCAATTTCATTTTGCCTAGCAAATCGCGCAGCCAGAGTCCGACCTGGCAGCATTGCACGATGTCGGCCGGCGCGCCGGGATCGAGATCGAAAACCATCATGGTCGGACGGGCGACATCTTTCTTTCGCGCAAGCGACGTGTGCAGTTCGAGATCAGCGAGGTTTGCTGCCCAGACGAGCGTCGGCAAATCCTGCGCCAGACAATAATCCATGATGCGGTTGTCGCCTTCGCTCCAGACCTTTGCCGTTTTCACCCATTTCGGCCGATGCGGCGGGCAATTTTTTTCGTAGAAAAACTCGGCATCCACACCATTGGGATAGCGTTTCATGGTGAGCGGCCGATCTTTCAGGTGAGGCAAGAGCACCGGCGCAATGCGGATGTAATAATCGATCACCTGTCCCTTGGTGAAACCGACTTTCGGGTAAAGTACCTTGTCCAGGTTCGAGACCCGAATCTTGCGGTCTTCGACAATCAGGTCGGCTTTATCGCTCATTTCTTAAACTTCGCACAAAGAGGAATCCTCACGCAAAGAAGCGCTCGGGCGAGAGCAGCGGCTGCGGTTTGCAGATGCGCGCGACGCAATGTTCCCAGCTTTCGTGGCCGCTCATGATTTCGATTTCCACTCGCAAAAAATAAATCGGCACTTTCACTTCCGCTCCCTGGAGACGCGGCATGCGCACCGCGTCTTTCTCGGTGGTGACGATCATTTCCAGATCGCGCCGGAGGCAGCGATTGATGAAACTGTTCAATTCCGCTTCGGAATAACGATGATGATCGATGTATCTTTTCGCAAGATCGAGATGGGCGCCGAGTTTTTTTAGTCCGCCCTCGAAACTTTCGGGCGCGGCGATACCGCAGATCGAGCCGATGTAAGTATCGCGCAAACGCTCGAGCGGCAATCGTTCGCCCGTCAGAATATTTTGCAGATGGAGCGGCTTATGCGCGCACTCAATGATCTCGGCGGTGCGATTGTAACGGCGGATCCGTTGGACGAGCGCGTCGTTAGGCTCGCCTGTGTTCTTGGTGATGAAGATGTAGCTGGCCCGACGCAAGTTCCGCGGCGGCTCCCGCAATGTGCCGCGCGGCAGCAACAATTCATTGCCGAAAGGCGCTTGTCGATCCACCAGCACCATGTCGAGGCGATGTTTGAGATGCAAATACTGCAAACCATCGTCGAGTAAGAGCGTATCGATCTTCCATTTGTCGATCGCAAAACGCCCGCTTTTTACGCGGTCTTTGTCCACCAGCACGATCACGTCTTTCAAATTGTGCGCGAGCATGTAGGGTTCGTCGCCAGCGGTGACGGAATCGAGAAGCAACGACTTTCCATCCGAGACCACGCGCGGCAGAGCGGCATCTTTCTTTCCAAACCCGTGCAGCCAACTGCGTTTGCTCGGACGCGGAACACTTTTGTAACCGCGACTCAAAATCGCGACTCGGCGACCTCCCGATTGCAACGCCCGCGCAAATTTTTCCACGATGGGCGTTTTGCCGGTGCCGCCGACGGTCAAGTTTCCGATACTGATGACAAGACAACCCAGCGTGCGCTCCCGAAAGATTCTTTTCCGATAAAGGTACAAACGGAGCTGGACCAGCCGCTCATAAATAAAGGAAAGCGCGTAGAGAATTCCGCGCAGAATTCCGGCGCGCGTTCCGTGGCGCCGCTCGAGGATGACGTCGATCGCAAACTGTTCGAGGTTCTCAAGCCAACGGGACATCGGAAGAATTTCGGATTTTCAGAAAACGTGCGCCGCGATTGTCGGCGGAAACAATGATCGTTCCCGCGGAATGATTATCGATCTTGCGGCGCATCGCTTCCGCGATTTTCTGCGGGTTCTTTAACGTGACGGCGGCGATGGTTGAACCACTGCCGCTGAGAAAAGCACCGAGCGCGCCCGCTTCTTCGGCGGCGGCGATGGCGCGCGGCAAAAACGGAATCAATTTTTGGCGAAATGGTTGATGAAACTGATCGGCGAACGTGCCGCGCAAGCCGGAATAATTGCAGGCCGCAAACGCGGCGGTGATTGCGCATGCATTCGCGCAGCTGTCGACCGCATCAGCGCGCGCAATTCGCGAGGGCAAAATATTTCGCGCAGTTGATGTTTTAATTTCCAAATCTGGAATCAAGAGAACAAAATATAGGCGCGGTGAAACTTCGAAGCGCTGAACGTTTTGCGCGCGCACTACGGTGAAACCGCCAAAACTTGCCGGCGCCGCATTATCCGGATGTCCTTCCAGCTGCGCGCACAAATGAAAGATCGACAATCGATCCAACGGATTCCCGGAGAGCAGATTCAGTGCATGCAGAATGCCGAGACGAATGGTCGCGCTGCCGCCCAAACCGCGTGAAGCCGGAACGCTGCCCTTGATCGAAACGGAAAACGAAAACGGCGCACGTCGGGCGTGGGCGAAGAACAACCGCGCCGCCTCACGAGTGATCAACGGACGGCGAAACTTGCCGCCTCGAGTCACGGTTACATCATTATAAATGCGCAGCGCGACACCGAGGCAATCGAAACCTGGGCCTAGATTGGAAGTGCTCGCCGGAACGCGAACGGTCACTTGTTGCATAGATAGGCGATTGAAGATGGCGCGGTGCAAAATAACGGAACTCAACGACGCGAGAGTGTAACGCCCCTAACGAGTGCGGCAAACGATGGATTCCCTGTTTCCTGTTTTAAAAGAATGCGATTAAATCTTCTCCCAACGATGAAAATGAGATCGGAGTGGATCGAGGTAACCATGCTGCGCGATTTCGAAGCGGAGGGGACCGATGCGCACCGTTTGTGCACGATCGGCGGCGGCTGGGTGGAACGCTTTGGGCGCGATATTCTCATCTCGTTCAAGAATGCGCTGGCGCGGGAACGTTTAATTCAGGGGCTGGATTTCTGGGGCGCAGCGGTGGGGTTCAAGTTCGGCCGGATTTTCACCCGGTTTGTGCCAAAGAAAAATGAAGAACGTGAAACGCCACAACTCTTCCTCGGAAATGAAGAAGAAAATTTACAGACGCTCGTCATGGAGCGGCACCTCAAATTTGGAATCGACTTCGGCGCGGGGTACTCAGTGGGTTTATTTGTCGATCAAAGGGAGAACCGAAGCTACGTGCGCAAGATCGCGCCAAAGCGGCTCCTGAATTGTTTTGCCTATACCTGCTCCTTTTCGGTGGCCGCGGCTTCGGTCGGAGCGAAAACAGTAAATGTCGATCTTTCCAAGAAATCGCTGGCCCGCGGCCGCGAAAATTTTTCGCTGAACAGTCTGTTGACCAGCGACCATCAGTTCATCGCGGACGACGCCATTGCGGTTCTTCCGCGACTTGCCCGCAAGGGAGAAAAATTCGACGCGATCATTCTCGACCCGCCGACTTTTTCGCGCTCGCGGCGCGGCAAGGCATTTCACGTCGAACACGATTTTGAGAAGTTACTCCTCCTCGCGCTCGAACTGGCGGAGCGAGATGCTTGCATCCTGCTTTCGACGAATTGCTCCGCTTTACGCGAACACGCCCTCGAAGTAATGGCGCGCTATTGCCTCAAGGCAACGCGCCGCGCCGGCAAATTTCATCGACCACCTCCCCTGCCCGATTTTCCGCCTAACATGCGCGCCAGTTCGCTCTGGTTATCTTTGCGTTGACCAGATGGGTGCGCGCAGACAACCATTCGCATCCGAACCTTAAATGTTATGGACGAATCATTTGCTGGAAGATCCGAGGATCTCGCCGAGCGCGGGTTTCGCTACACCAAAGAGCAATTCGATGCGGTGCTCAGTCAGACCGAAGATTACGTGCGCGAAAAGCCGGGACAGTCTCTTTTCTATGCTTTCGTCGCCGGATATATTTTGAACCGGCTCCCGCTCGGTCAGATCATCGGAGGTGTATTTCGGCTTTTTGCCCTGGCGTTGAAGCCGGCAATTCTCATCTACGGCGCAACGAAACTGTATCAAGCAGTGCAGGACGAAGAATAGGTGTAGCGGCGCTCGCCGCCGCGAGCGCCGATCTTGAGGGACCTGACGGCTGATCCGCAGCCACCCCACAGTTACTTCTCGAGCGTAAAACCGACTTTGAGCGTAACCTGCCAGTGATCGATCTTGCCACTCTCGATGTGGCCGCGTGTTTCGGTCACTTCGAACCAGCGCATGTTGCGGATGGTTTTCTCAGCTCGTACCAACGCATTTTTTACTGCCTCCTCGAATCCGGTCGGAGACGAACCGACCAACTCAATTTTTTTGTAGATGTGCTCAGACATGAGGTCACTTTTCGGTGACGCTTTCGGAGAACACAACTCAAAAACTGCTAACTTTCCATTGAGTGTTCGAGCGGCATTGCTAGCGTCCAGCAGATTGAATGAAGACCGACAATAAGAACATCGAGTCGCACTTGAAGGAGAAGCGTGTTTTTAAGCCGTCGAAAAATTTTGCCAAAAAAGCGCGGATCAAAAGCCTCGATCAATACCGGCGGATGTATCGCGAATCGATCAACCGGCCGGCCAAATTTTGGGGGCGCGAAGCAGATGAGCTGACCTGGCGCGTGCCTTGGAAAAAAGTGCTCGAGTGGAAAGCGCCGTTCGCGAAATGGTTCGTCGGCGGCAAAATCAATCTTTCGGAAAATTGTTTGGATCGACACTTGAGCGGTCCGCGCCGAAATAAAGCGGCGATTCTCTGGGAAGGCGAGCCAGGCGAGAAGCGCACGCTGACCTATCAGCAACTGCATCACGAAGTTTGCCGCTTCGCCAACGTGCTGAAGCGGAACAAGATCGACAAGGGCGATCGTGTCATCATTTATTTGCCGACCATTCCCGAGGCGGCAATCGCGATGCTTGCGTGCGCTCGAATCGGTGCTGTGCATTCAGTTATTTTCGGCGGATTCAGCGCCGACAGCATTCGCGATCGCATCGCGGACAGCGGGGCGATCGCCGTCGTCACGGCAGACGGCAGTTATCGTCGCGGCGCGATCGTTCCGCTCAAGAAAAACGTGGACGACGCGTTGCGGGAAAAGACTTCCGTGAAATGCGTGATCGTTTTCCGGCGCGCGGCCAACGATGTCCACATGGAAGAAGGACGCGACGTCTGGTGGCATCGCGAGCTGGAATATGTCGATGCCAATTGTCCGCCCGTTGCGCTCGACAGCGAACATCCGCTTTACGTTCTCTACACGAGCGGCTCGACCGGAAAGCCGAAGGGAATTTTGCACACCACCGGCGGTTATCTCGTCGGGGTCTATTCAACGATGAAATACATCTTCGACATCCGTGACGAAGACATTTTTTGGTGCACCGCGGATGTCGGCTGGGTCACAGGGCACAGTTACATTGTTTATGGTCCGCTGGCCAATGGCGCGACCACGTTCATGTACGAAGGTGCGCCAAACTGGCCGGAGCCCGACCGCTTCTGGAGAATCATCGAGCAACACCGAGTCAACATTCTCTATACCGCGCCCACCGCCATCCGCGCGTTCATTCGCTGGGGCGATCAGTGGGTGGCGAAACACGATCTCTCGTCATTGCGCCTGCTCGGCACCGTCGGTGAACCGATCAATCCGGAAGCATGGATTTGGTATCACAAAAAAATCGGTGGCGGCCGCTGCCCGATTGTCGACACCTGGTGGCAAACGGAAACGGGCCAGATCCTGATCACGCCACTGCCGGGCGCGATTCCAACAAAACCAGGCAGCGCGACCCTGCCGTTTTTTGGGGTCGACGCGACGATTGTCGATGAAAAAGGACACGAAGTCGGAGCGAATGTTGGCGGAAAACTGATTATTCGACGCCCATGGCCGTCGATGTTGCGCACGATTTACGGCGACAAGGAGCGCTACAAAAAGCAGTACTGGAGCGAGTTCAAAGGGAACTATCTTACGGGTGATGGCGCGCGTCGCGATGAGGATGGATATTTTTGGATTGTCGGCCGAATCGATGATGTTTTGAACGTCGCCGGCCATCGGCTCGGCACTTCGGAAATCGAAAGCGCGCTGGTTAGCCATGCACGAGTCGCGGAAGCGGCCGTGGTTGGGCGGCCGGACGATCTAAAAGGCCAGAGCGTTGTCGCTTTCGTGACGCTAAAGAGCGGAGTCGAGCCAAGCTTCACACTCAAGCGCGAGCTACGGGATCACGTTGGCGCGCACATCGGAGCAATTGCGAAGCCGGATGAAGTGCGCTTTGCCGAAGTGCTGCCAAAGACGCGCAGCGGAAAAATCATGCGGCGTCTGCTCAAGGAAATCGCGAGCGGTGCGAGAGTGACTGGAGACACGACCACGCTCGAAGATTTCAGCGTGTTGACAAAGCTGCGCGACTCCGAGGAGTAATCGTCAATATCATACAATTGTAGGGCAGCCGTTTTGGCCGCCACTATTTGCGAAAGGCGGCAGAAAATCGCTGCTCTCCAAATTAACATTTCAATTTCATCGCGCGCGCGATTCACGTAGCCTCATCTTGTGAGTTTCATTCGGACAGGCCTGCGCGAGATCGCGCTAAAGGTTAAGCGTCAAAGAACGCGCATGGCGCTCCGTTACGAGAAACGGCTCCTGCAGAAGAGCGAAATCAACCTCGGGCGCGAAGGCACTTCACAGGCGGCGAATTTTCCCGAGTTACGCAACGAAATTGTCGCTCTGAAGAAACTGGAGCAGGAGCAGAAGGAAGTCGCTCTGCGTATCGCGCAAATCGAAGAAGGGATCAAGAAGATCGAGGCGCAGCGGCAACAAAATGCCCGCGAACAGAATGAAGCTGTGGCAAAATTAGAGGCGGGAAAAAAGCCTCTCCTCCAACAACGCAATGAGGCCAAGAGCACCACCGATCTTTGCGAACGCGAATTGACCGCGGTAGAGCGCCGCGTTCAGGAAAACGACGCGGCCGATCGTGAATTACTGAAACAGCTCTCGGAGCTGCAAGCGATGGCCCCACCACCGCCGGACCTCGAAACGCAAGTGGCCGCCATCACTGCGCGCCGTGGCCGGCTGCCGGAGGAACGCGCCGAACTTGTTCGCGCGCGTCTCGGCAGCGCAGACGCAAGCAGACTTGCGAAAGAAAAACTGGTTGCCGCCGAAGCGGAACTTTCTGTCGTGGAAAAAAATATCGAGCGTGTTCGCGACGAATTCGCAGAGCGCGACAGTGCCCTCGGCGACAACAGCCGCGCACAGCAGGAAGCAGTTCGGGAGGCGCGGGCCCACCATGAGACTGTCGAAGAGCGGAAAAATCCCGCTTATCTAAACATCGGGCGTCATCTCGCGTCGCAGGGGATTGCACCGCCCAACGCACCGCATTTGCTCACGGATGTGCATCGCCGCCGCGGCGCGGTGGATCGACATCTCCAGCACACGGCCGAACTCGCGCTGCTTTCCAGCAAGATCGACAAGCAGGAACTGCGCAAATTTTATTTCAGCGTTGTTTCCGTAGTTCTTCTGGTGCTGCCCATCATATTCCTTGTTTTTCAAACACCGGCGAGGCGTGAGTGGCTACCGCAGGAAACGGAAGCGATCTTGTCTATCAATTCCGACCAGTTCGAACGCGATGATCTGCCAAAACGCTGGCGGAAAGATCAGCCAAACAGCTGGCCGGCCATCTGGTCCGGCCTGGTTGGCTCGGCCGGACAAACTCCAGGGCTGAACATGCCGCGCGACGCGGCCCGGATCACTCGCGCCCTTGCCACCCAGGAGGCTGGCAAAGTACGCGAGTTCGTCCTAGTCGAAGGGCGCGGCGACGTTTCGCGCGTCATTCGTTCGATTGAAAAAGATAAAAATTTCGAAAAACGCGTCATCAGCGGTTTGCCCGTCTGGGAACGGGCCGACCTTGCCGTGGCGCGTGTTGGTCCGACGACCCTGGCTGTCGGAGCTTCCGCTGAAGTGGATGAACTGGTCCGCGTTCGGCTCGGAATGAAACTGGATTTGAAAATCACCGGTCAACTCTTCGATCGTTTTCAGGCACTCGATCGCGAGAGTGCGCTGCGCTTAATTTCGCGCGATCCACCGGAGCTTGCACATGTTTTCCAGCCGATTTTTACGCCCGCATTACTCGGTTCATCACAACTGCTCGGACTTGCGTTGACGTTGCAAAATCCGGTCAGGGCGAAGCTGCTTTTGAAATTGAACTCGCCGCAAAGCGCATCGGAGCTGGCACGCAATTTACACGACGACCCGCAGCGCTGGTTGCACTTGCAGGATTCTGAGTTGTTGCTCTACGCGCAGCCGCCGGAAATCGAGCGACAAGGCACGAACCTCGAGCTGCGCTTCATCGTGCCCGAGAATAGTGCTCGACTTCTTCTCCAACGCATTGCAAAGACAAGCCCTGCCGACATCGCGGCCCATTAATTTGTTCGGCAATGAAATTCTTTAGTGCTCGCTTCATTATCGTTGCGGCGGCGATCGCAACCTGGGAATCCGCGATGGCGCAGACCACCATTCCGCTCGTTGACATTAAAGCGGTCGACCCGACGATCGTCGTTGAGCTGCGTTATACCGGCGTGAATAATTGCTCCGGACACGCATTATATCCTCCTCGAACAACTGCCCTTGTTCGCCCGGAGGTGGCGCCACGTTTGGCCGCGGCCCAGGCATTTCTGCGGCGCTATCAGTATCAATTAAAAATCTGGGATGCGTATCGGCCCACGTCCGTGCAGCTACGGCTCTGGCAGCTTACGCACAAAACTAATTATATCGCGGATCCCGGAGCCGGGCCTGGCTCAATGCACAGCTGGGGAATCGCTGTCGATGCCACCTTGACCGATGCCTCGAATAATGCGGTCAACATGCCGAGCGATTTCGACGATTTCACGCCGGCCGCGATGTTGCATTACCAAGGAATTGATCCCGCTGTTCGCACGCATTTGCACCTATTGCAGCGGGCGATGGCGGGCGCCGGGTTTTTAGGGCAGCGAACTGAATGGTGGCATTTTACCGTTGCTGACTGGCAAAAATATCTATCCCCGGAGGAGGTAAAGCGTGCCGCACAAGCGTTTGAAACACGCTGGCAGGCCAAATTATGATCGACGTTCTCCTGCGCGATCTACGCCAGCCGGAATACCTTCACGTTTTAATCAATCCGCTGCCCATCTACGGCCTGGCCATTGCTTGGATTGGCTTGATCATTGCTTTCTTTTTGCGAAGCCGGCGCGCGCAAATCGCAACATTAATCATCGTGCTTATTTGTGCCGCCTCCGCCTGGCCGGTCTACGAGTTTGGCGAACAGGGTTACGATCGCGTGCTGACCATGATCGACGAAGACGGGAAGAGCTGGCTCGATGAGCACCGAGATCGTGGTGAAGATCTCATCTATTTTTTCTATGCGCTGGCTCTTCTGAGCGCGCTCGCGATCGTCCTGCCGATCAAATGGCCCAAATCTTCTGCGCCGCTCGTGATCGTCGTGATTTTGTTTGGTGCAGCGACTCTGGGGATCGGCGGTTACATCGCCTACGCCGGCGGAAAAATTCGCCACCGCGAATTTCGCAACGAGCCGCCGCCAAAAAAATCGACTGCCGAAGAACATCGTTAGATCGACAATCACTTCGATAGTAGATGGCGCCCGTGGTAACTGAATTGGATCGTGCCGAACGCAAAGTCGAAGACCACAGCGTTGCGCTCAAAAAGCCGCTCGGTCTGTTCGATCTTGTCCTGACGCAGATTGTTTTTGTCGTTGGCTCGAGCTGGGTCGGCACGGCCGCCAAGCTTGGCTCCTCGCATCTCTTTTTTTGGTTGCTCGCGATTTTGCTCTTTTACATTCCGCAAGCCGCGGTCGTCATTTATTTGAATCGCCTCATGCCGCTCGAGGGCGGTCTTTACCAATGGGCGAAACTCGGTTTCAACGAGTTTGCTGGATTCATGGTGGCATGGAATCTCTGGCTGCTGTCGATCACCGTGATCGCTTTAGGCGGAATGTTCGTGACGACCAATCTCTCCTACGCCATCGGTGCGGCCTGGATGCCGAATAGCAAACTCTGCGTGTCGTTCATCAGTTGCGCACTCGTCGCCGGCCTTGGCTGGACCGGAATTCGCGGCTTATCGTTAGGCAAATGGGTGCACAACATCGGTGGATTCGCCATGCTCCTGGCCTACGGCGCGCTCATCGTTTTGCCATTCGTCAGTCTCGCGCGCGACGAACTGAAGGAATACCACCCGCTTCAGATCGCCGCGCCCACGATGTCGATCTTTTATTGTTTCAATATTTTTAGCAAACTGGCCGTCGGCGGACTGAGCGGATTTGAGTACGTCGCGATCCTCGCAGGCGAGGCGCGTGCCCCGGCGCGCAATATCGGCCGCTCGGTCATGATCGCCTCTCCATTGATCGCGTTGATGTTCATTCTCGGCACCAGCTCAGTTTTGGCTCTCGTCGGAAACAATCAAATCGATCTCATCGGTCCGGTGCCCCAAACATTGCGACTGGGCTTCCGTTCTTTTCCGATCGCCGGCGCCATCACTTCTGTCGGGATTTTGATGATGACGGTGCGATCGGTTTCAGCGACAAGCGTTCACCTCACAGGCAGCTCGCGGTTGCCGATGGTCGCAGGCTGGGACCGGCTTCTGCCGGACTGGTTCTCGCGTTTACACCCACGATACAAAACGCCGATCAACTCCATTTTCTTCGTTGGCGCCATCACGCTCGTAATCGCGATAGCGAGCCAGATCGGCGCTGGAATCCAGGAGGCATTTCAGCTCGTGGACAACGCCGCCAACGTTTTCTACGGAATCGTTTATCTTGTTCTGTTCGCCATACCGATTGCGGGCGCGAGCGCTGTGCGACAAGGTGCACGACTTTGGTTGCGAATCGCCGCGCTCTGCGGCTTTGCTGTGTCCCTGCTGGCGATCTTCTTCACCGTCTATCCAATCATCGATGTGCCAAGTCGGCTGATTTTTGCGACCAAAATCATTAGCGTGACGGTGATTGCGAATGCGATCGGCCTCACGATTTTTCTGGTCGGGGAGAGGCGGCGGCGTCGTGCAACGACTACTTAGCACAGCTTTTCTCGACCCAGCGCAGGTAACCTGGCAATCCCGACGCGACCGAGAAGAAGATTATTTCCGGCACTTCGTAGGGATGAAGCGCGCACAATTTTTCCTGAAAAGCTGATTGTCGATCTTCGCTCAGTTTGAAAAAGGCGAGTGTTTCATTTCCTGTCTCGATCTTTTCTTTCCAGCGATAAATCGACTCGACCGCCGGCAAAATGTTCGCGCAGGCCGCTAGCTTCTCCGTCACCAGCCGATTAGAAATACGACGCGCTGTTTCGGGATCCGGAAATGTGCTGAGCGCGAGAAGAATTTGTTCCGCCATTCGTTAGGCTAAAACAGGTGCCGCACTCCGGCTAAGCGCCTCGCTTCGGCAAATCCAGCCGCCGCCGAGCACGAGATCGCCATCGTAAAACACGGCCGCTTGTCCGGGCGTCACAGCTTTCTGCGCTTCGTGCAATCGAATGTGCGCGCGGCCATCTGGCTGCGGAGTGAGTGTCGCGCTCGTCCCGGGATGGCTGTAACGAATCTTGACTGTGACATTGACAACTTCATTCGAGGCCCCAGCGATCCAGTTTACGCGGTCAACTTCAAATTCGTCGCAGACCAAATCGCCCACACTTCCGACAATGACCCGGTTCGTTTCCGGATCGAGATCGACCACGTAGCGCGGCCGGGCCGAGCCGCCGGGCAATCCTTTGCGCTGACCGATTGTGAAAAGCTCGATCCCTTCGTGTTCGGCGACAAAATTTCCATCGACATCGTAAATCTCGCCGCGATGAAATTCATTCTCGCCGAGGTGGGAACGCAGAAATCCCCTGTAATCATTGCCCGGGACAAAGCAGATCTCCTGGCTGTCGATCTTGTCCGCAACTTTTAGGCCTAACGAGTGTGCAATTTCACGAATTTGCGGTTTACGCATCGTCCCAAGCGGCGTGAGCGCCCGGCGCAACTGCGGCTGCCGCAAACTAAATAGGAAATACGATTGGTCCTTACGCGGATCGACCCCTTTTCTGAGCACAGCGCGATCGGCATGATGCTCGATGATTGCGTAATGACCGGTCGCGATGTAATCGCACTCTAGCGCCTCGGCTTTGTTCCAAAGATTACCAAACTTGAGTTTCTCGTTGCACATCACACATGGATTTGGCGTGCGCCCGGCCTGATATTCGGTCGCGAAATAACTGATCACTGTTTGCTCGAATTGATCTGCTTCATCGACAACATAGTGTGGAATGCCTAACGAGTGCGCGACACCGCGCGCATCCGCCACTGCTTGCGGGCCGCAACACTTGTCCTCCGCGCGCGAAATGCAATCCTGCGGCCAGACTTTCATGGTCACGCCGATGACTTCGTAGCCTTGCGCCCGCAACAAATAGCCCGCGACGCTGGAGTCCACTCCGCCGCTCATCCCAAGAAGAACGCGCTGCTGATTCATGTGAGCGATCAATTTCGGTGAAGGAGCAATTCAGTCAACGCTCCTGTAGCCGCCGCCTTGTGGGCGGCGCACTGCGCGAGAAACAATTCAGCGTGGCGCTTCACACAGCGAAGCGGCTACAGTTTCGCCGGCACACTTACGAACTGGCTCCCGCGCAAAGTAAACCGCCACGGATGATGCGCGGAGCGCGTGATACCGATCCGCGCATCGGCCACCACATCGAGAATTGCGTCTGCCGAGCGGAGGAAGCAATGCCGTGGATCGGCACATAAATCCATTTCGTGATGTCGATCTGTTATATCGAGCGCTTGCGTCAGCTTGCCCGGGCCCGAGCAAAGCCGTTTCTGGTCATCGAGCTCGCGCCGTTTTTTCATCAACTCAATCCCGCGGACAGGTTCGATCGCGCGAATCAAAACAAAACCGTTGACTTCGCCTTTGACGAGCACATTTAACATCCAATGGGCACCGTAACTAAAGTAAACGTAAGCGGCGCCGGCTTTATTCCGCTCGACAAATGCCCGCGCGCTTGGCCGAGAGAATGTGTGACTGGCCTCATCGTTTTCCGCAAAATAGGCTTCATTCTCCACGATGATTCCCACACATCTTCCCCAAGTGAGCTCCGCGCCAATCAGTTCGCGGGCGCAACTCAGAGGATCGCGCTGAAAGAATGGCCGGCGAACAAATTGTTTTTTTATTGGCGCGCGCCGACAGCCTTCCATAAACGTGGAGCGGGCCAGGCGATTACAGCCTCAAAAACCTGCTGCTTTGTAAAAGACCGGTAATGTCACATCGCATGCCACCGGTTTGCCGTCACGAAACGCGGGAATAAATTTCGCGTTTCTAAAATCGGCCAGCGCGGCATCAGCAAACCCGAGAAAAGGCGGGTTTTCGGAAACGACTTTTATCTCCTGAAGATTGCCGGTGACATCGATCTTCATCTTTGCCTCGACAACGCCATCCACCGGAACCCGCGCTGCCTCCGGTGGTGGGTAATGGAATCCCGTAAACTTTGATTCGTTCCCGAAAAACGGTTGTGGCCCAATAAAATCATGCTCTTTCGCCAACTCCTCGGCTTCCTGATTGGAGAAAATGCGCAGCCGCGGTTTTCCATCGAGAACCGCGAAAGTGACCGTGCCGTAATAAATCGCGTCCACCAGCCGATGATTATAAACAGCCGGAATAAATCTGGGATCAGACGCCGGCGAAAGCCTCTTTTGCAGTTCTTGCTTGAGTAAATCCGAATCCGGCGTGCCGTGGTAGGTCGCGCTCCACTCCACGCTGCCGTCTTTTTTCACTGCACAATTGAACATGATCAATGCGTCCTTCTGCCCTTTCTTGATCAAGTCCTGCGTGTCGATGCGATCGATCAACGACTTTTGACCCTGCCCGAGCAAAATCGGCCGGTACATCGGCAGCGCAGCCACCTGCCCGGACGGACTATTGCTTACCTGCGACCAGGCAAGATCGAGAATCGACAACAAAGCAATCAGGCAAAATGCGAACGCGCGCATGGGCAAATACGCAAGCGGAGCGCGCCGTTTTTTCAAGCGCAATCTCGCAAAGATTTCAGCGGCACCGCGGTTATCTCCTATACAATGTCCAGAACCAAACGTGGTGGTTAAAAGTACAATCAACAGGATGCCCATTGCGAAAACCGGGGATGTATTTTGCACCCGATAACAATGTCAGCGTAGCATGGCCAAAGTTGAAGCCAACCGGGTCTTCGGACAGCAGTTTGATGTCTTTTTGATTTCCGTTTGCATCGACTGTGATCGCTAACTCAACGACGCCTTTCTGATGGTAAATTCTGCCTTTTAGGAGTTCGTCTTTAGGTAGTGCCACATTATTCGCGGTCCCCGCGATCATCTGCGGAGCGATAAAATCGTTTCCTTTTTCTATGTCGTCACGGTTCTGGTTCGCATAAATACGCAGATGCGGTTTATCGTCAGTCATGAAAAAGAGCACCGTCCCGAGGAAAAGGACTTGCGCAGGCTTGCCATTGTAAATTGCAGGCATGAAACGGCAGCGTTTGAGTGCAGATACTACCTCTTTGTCCAACGCGTTCGACCCAGGCGTGCCGCGATATGTGACAGGGTTAAGCGCCCCTCCCCAAGTAGCCACATTCCAGTGAAACGATAATGCAGCGTTCCCCTGCCCTTTCTCCACCAGCTTGTTTGTGTCGATCAGATTAACCAGCGCCTTGGGACCGTTGCCAACCAACGCAGGTCGAAATTGTGGCTCCGCGGCCTGCAACTCGGCAAGATCGGCAATCGACAGCAAAGCGACCACTGAGAATGCGAGAGCACGCACGGGGGAAACAGTGCAGGCAGCGAGCCTCCTCTATCAAGCGAAAATCTCGCGCTGATTTATGCAGCCACCGCCAGCTCTCCAGCAGCAGCAATTTTATGCACAATCTTGTGGCGCCGGAAATAATCGATAAGCGCGTCACGCGTTTGCACGTAGTGCATGACGCAATTGGCTGATGGCGTCTCGAGCAAAGCGCGCAATTTTATAAAACGATGGCCGGCACTGCGCGAGTCGAACGTGTTGAATGCAATCGCATATCTTTTATCTCGCTCGAGCGGCCGCCCATCAGCGAGCGTCATCGAACTGATGCGTCGATCGTAACCGCGCCCTTCCGTCGCAATATTGAATCCCAGTAAATTCCGGCCTTCATGGCTCGCGTAGACCTCCTCCATGATCGACTTGATTTCGTCAGGCACGAGCTCTGCCGTAACCAGATAGTTTTCGTACGGGATGATATTCCAGATGTCATTCACGGTTTTCAGGCCAGCGACGAAATTATTTGTCTCGTCGAAAACGCCGTGCATGGCACCGGTGACGGAGATGCCGTTTTCCCGCAGCGACTCCATGATTGCTGCGCCGATCAATCGTTCGACATCACTTGGCTCGCCGGGATGGCCACGCGCGCCAAGAGTTTCGGCCAATTCGCCGATCGGCTGCGCGAGTGCGGCATCTGATTGGGCCAGCTGCGCTTTAGTTCGGGAAATAACGACATGATCGGAATGGAAACGGTTGTCCATCAATTCGCAATGCGCCTCGCGGTGCAGCAGTTTTTTCGAATTGCGATCGAAGACAAGATCAACACGGCCCACATGAATCCCGAAATGGTCCGCTTGCGTCAAAAGCACGCCGTTGGTCATGCGACTCGGGATCGCTTGATGGGTGTGACCGGCTATAAAAACAGCGGTCTCGGGAAATTCGGAAATCAATGTTATCACATTGTTCGCGAAATCGTCGCCACCAGTACGCGCTTTTAGCCCCATGTGACCACTGAGCACGATCGCATTCGCGCCCTCGTTTTTTGCCTTCGCAATCGCACGTCGAACCGGCTCGACCGGATATTGAAAATCAATCCCACGTGCAAATTCCGGCCGGAACCAGAACGGCATGCCCGGAGTGGTAACGCCAATAATCGCGATCTTGATTCCCGCAATTTCCTTCAAAATGTAGGGCTGGATTTTGGAAAAAGGATTTTTCGTATCCGAAATTTCGCCAGCCGGTCTTCCTTCCAGCAACGTGTTCGCGGCCAGAACCGGCATTGTCGATCTTGCGACCGCGCGGGAGAACGGTTCGATTCCCCAATCGAACTCGTGATTGCCAATGATCCACGCGTCGTATTTCAAATAGTTAAAAAGGTCGATCATCAACTCGCCTTTGCTGCGCAAGCCGACCTCAGTGCCTTGATAAACGTCGCCCACATCGATCAGGATCGATTTCCGATTTTGCCGCCGCCAGCGGCGTATTTGCGTCACACAACGCGCCAATCCGCCGAGGTCAGGATTTCCGCGGTAATCGACCGTCGGCAAAATGTGGCCGTGCAGATCAGTCGTGTGCAAGATCGAGATGGTAACCGTGCCGGGATTGAGCGTCTCGGCTGCCCGGGCAAATGACGGCGCGGCACAAAGAAGTCCGGCTTGACTAATCGTTTTAAGAAACGCCCGGCGGCTGAGCGATTTCATGACCCAGAACTATTCGAAATTGTCGTGCGCGACAATTCCGTTAATGCAAAATTGATGTCGATGTTCGAACTCGAAGGCATTGACCATGTCGCATTGTCAGCGCGCGAGGTCGAGCGCTCCGCCCAATGGTACATCGAAGCCTTGGGTTTCGAGCGCCGCCATGAAGGAATGTGGAACGGCGTACCCACTTTTATCGGCAAGGGCACAACCGCGATCGCGCTTTTCCCCGCGCGCACACGCAATTCAAAAACGGCGGCGCGCGAAGACAAGATCGACATGTTGCACCTGGCCTTTCGCGCCAATCGCAAAAACTTTCTTGCCGCACAAGAAGAACTCAAACGGCGCGGCATCAAATTCCATTTCCAAGATCACGAGATTTGCCACTCGATCTATTTTCGCGACCCCGACGGCCACGAACTTGAGATCACGACTTACGAATTGGTTGTCTAACAATGCGGTGCAGCTTCACCAGCTGTCGCAGATAATTTTCTAATTACGCGACGCGGCCGCAGCAGTTTTTGTATTTTTTGCCGCTGCCACAGGGACACGGCTCGTTGCGACCAACCTTTGGCAATGAACGGCGAACGGGGAGATCGAGCGTCACGTCGGCTGCACCGTCGCCATCGGCAGCGATTCCCGCCATCGCGCCCACCGGCTGGGCGTGACGTGCGCGCGCCGGTGCGTTTGCGGTTGGCGCAGCCGGCGCGTGTTCGCGCAGCAAGAATTGCGGCAGCGTGGCCAGGAAATTTTCGAATGCCTGCAAGTTCGAGGTGCTGCGGAAAAGATTGTTCAGCACTTCGTTTTTAATGTTCGCCATTAGCTCGACGAACATGTCGTAGGCCTCGGTCTTGTACTCGATAAGCGGATCTTTTTGCGCGTAACCACGGAGATAAACCCCTTCGCGCAACGCATCCATCGCGTACAGGTGCTCCTGCCAGAGACGGTCGATTGCGTTCAAAATAATGTAACGCTCGAGACTTTTCACCGCGGTCGGTTCCTCATGACTCGACTTTCGCTCGTACGCATCCTTGATCTTTTCGATCAGGAACTGCGTATTTTCATCAAGCGTGCGCGTCTCGAATTGCGCCTTTTCTTTCGTCAGGCCGAGCGGAAACGTCGTGTTTACCCAATGGATGAGGCCCGTGTAGTTTGGTTCATCGTCCTCGATATACTCCTTCACTTTCGCCGGCACCGCTTCGTCGATCACTTCGTAGATGAGTGTGCGCGGCTCCTCCGAATCGATTGTCTCGTTGCGATAAGTGTAGACGACTTCGCGCTGATTGTTCATCACGTCGTCGAAATCGAGCGTCCGTTTTCGGATCAGGTAATTGCGTTGCTCGACGCGCTTCTGCGCCGTCTCGACCGACTTGTTCAACCAACGATGCTCGAGCTCCTGGCCTTCCTCGAGCCCGAAGCGCTCCATGATTCTCGTCATGCGATCGGCTGCGCCAAAGTTGCGCATGAGGTCGTCTTCGAAGCTGACATAAAAGCGCGAACTGCCCGGATCGCCCTGGCGCGCGCAACGCCCGCGTAATTGTCGATCTATCCGCCGCGCTTCGTGCCGCTCCGTGCCGATAACGTAAAGCCCGCCGCGTGCCGCCACGCGGTCGCCCAATTTAATGTCCGTGCCGCGGCCGGCCATGTTCGTCGAAATTGTGACCGTGCCTGGTTGACCGGCGCGCGCCACGATCTCCGCTTCCTGCATGTGAAATTTCGCGTTCAGGACATTGTGCGGAATTTTCTCGCGCTTAAGCATTCGGCTGAGCAGCTCCGACGCTTCCACACTCACCGTGCCGACGAGCACCGGCTGCTCCTTGGTGTGACAATCTCTAATTTCATTGATGACAGCGTTGTATTTTTCGCGCCGCGTTTTGTAGATGCGGTCGTTATGATCTTTGCGCGCTACCGGCCGATTCGTTGGGATGACGTTGACGTCGAGTTTGTAAATGTCGTGAAACTCAGCCGCTTCGGTCTCGGCCGTACCGGTCATGCCGGCCAGTTTTTGGTAGAGCCGGAAATAATTTTGAATCGTGATGGTGGCGAGCGTTTGCGTTTCGCGATCGATCTGCACGCCTTCCTTCGCTTCGACCGCCTGATGCAGACCGTCGCTCCAGCGGCGCCCGGGCATTTTGCGGCCGGTGAATTCATCGACAATCACGACCTTGTTCTCCTCGATCACGTACTGGACGTCTTTCTCGAACAAGCAGTAGGCGCGCAGCAACTGCGAGATGTTGTGAATACGCTCTGCCTGCGCATCGCAATGTTCCTGTCGCTCGGTCTTCGCGCGCTCCTTTTCTTCGCCGGAGAGGTCCGGATTGAGATCGATTTCCGTGAATTCGTTGATCAAATCCGGCAGCACGAATGCATTGGGATCGTCCGGATTTAAAAAGGCCCGGCCCTGCTCGGACAGATCGGATTCGTTCGATTTCTCATCAATCGTGAAGAAAAGTTCTTCCTTGAGTGCGAACAATTCCTCCTTGCGCGTGTCCTGGTAAAACGAGAGCTCGGCTTTATCGATGGCTCGGCGTTTTTCCGGATCTTCCATCATGCGCAGCAGTTGCTTGTTGCGCGGCTGCCCCAGTTTCACTTTGAACATGAGACGCCCGCCGGTTTCCACATCGCCCTGTTCGAATTTCTCGATCGCTTCGCTCGCCAGCCGATTGCAAAGCATATTTTGCTTTCGCACCAGTTGTTCGATCAGCGGTTTCCATTTGTCGTACTGATGGGTCGAAACTGTGGCCGGGCCGCTGATGATCAACGGCGTGCGCGCTTCATCGATCAGGATGGAATCGACCTCATCGACAATCGCGTAATGGTAGCCGCGCTGGACCTGCTGCTCGCGCGTCGTGGCCATGCCGTTGTCGCGCAGATAATCAAAGCCAAATTCGCTGTTCGTTCCATAAGTAATGTCCATCGCATACTGTTCGCGGCGCACGTTCGGCTCTTGATCGTGTTCAATGCAGCCGACGGTGAGCCCGAGAAAATCGTAGAGCTGACCCATCCATTCCGCGTCGCGCCGCGCCAGATAATCATTCACCGTCACCAGATGTGCGCCGCGACCGGTAAGCGCATTGAGATAAAGCGGTAATGTCGCCACCAGCGTTTTGCCTTCGCCCGTCGCCATCTCCGCGATTCGTCCACGATGCAGGACAACCCCGCCGAGCAATTGCACGTCGAAATGCACCATGTCCCACTTCATCGGCTGATCGCAGACCGTGAAACTATGTTGTCGATCTTTCAGACGGCGGGCCGCATTTTTCACAACCGCAAACGCTTCCGGCAAAATCTCGTCCAACCAATTCCACTGGTTCTCGAGGTCGGGAATCTTCGCCAGTTCTTCCTTCCACACCGCGGTTTTCGCGCGCAATGCTTCGGCGGACAAGTTCTTGAATTGCTCATCGAACTCGTTGATGCGGTTCACCATCGGCATCAGGCGCTTGAGCTCACGCTGATTTTTCGACCCTAGTATTTTCTTTAAAATCCAGCCAACCATTTCATTTTTAATATCGGCGAGATTCCGTGAGTATCAATTCCGGTAAAGATCTCGCACCGGGTCCACAATGGTCACAACAAACTTTGGAACATATCTTCGTTGTGCCCTTTGTGCTCGTTGTGTGAGCTATTTTTGCGGCTAGAATC
>WNGL01001672.1_pt1 | contig 41444 bp, 32 predicted proteins | sample 5400591 | NCBI WGS metagenome assembly WNGL01 (sample SAMN13153377, study PRJNA577476) | soil metagenome | isolation source: 80 cm soil or saprolite under Garry oak tree replicate 1 | place: USA:California | collected 2016-06-15
TGGGACCGATCGCTCGGGGGAACACTGGGCACGAGAGCCAAGGATGCCAGAAGCTGGCTCGATGCCATGGATAAAGGTGGGGTTTCCACAGCGGTGCTTTATCCGACCAATGGACTGAGCATCGGTTGGATTCGCGAGCCCGACTATGCGGTCGCCCTTTGCAAGGCCTGGAACGATTTCGTTTCCGAGGAATTTCAGAAAGTCAGCCCGCGACTAAAAGGCGTGGCATTGGTTGCTTTTCAGAATGTATCGGAAGCGGTCAAGGAGCTACGTCGCGCGGTCAATGAATTAAAACTCCCAGGCGTCATGCTTCCAGCGGTCGGGCTGCGCAAGCCGCTTGGGCATGAAGACTACTGGCCGATCTATGAAGAAGCGGAGAAACTGAACTGTATGGTCGGCGTGCACGCGACGGTGCGCGGCCCCCATTATTTCGCCGGGGAGATGTTTGACTACTTTATCGAGGTTCATACCTTGTCGCACTCGTTCGCCCAAATGTCACAACTCACCAGCTTTATGTTCCGCGGCGTATTCGATAAATTTCCGAAGCTCCGGGTGGCGTTCATGGAAGCCGGCTGTAGTTGGGTTCCTTATTGGATGGGCCGGATGAATGAAGAGTGGGAGAAGCGCGGCAAAGCGGAAGCGCCGAACTGTAAGAAAAAACCGAGCGAGTACTTCAAAGAGGGACGTATCTATCTGCACGCGGAAGATTACGAGCCGCTGATCGGTCCCACGGCTGCGGTCTTGGGTCACAAAGTTCTCTACTTCGCGTCGGATTACCCCCATTGGGATAATGAGTTCCCGGAAAATATCGGGCACCTGAGCCGGCGCGAGGATTTGAACGAGGAAGGGAAGAAATGGCTGTTGGCGGAAACGGCGAAGAAACTCTACAACCTGAACTGAGTGAGTTTAAGTATGGCCTCGAAGAATCGTAAAGTTTGTCTTTCCGGCCCAACCCGGCTGACTCTCGCGGAAGATTTGTTGCGTAAGGCGAACTGTGAGCTGGTGTTGGGAAAATCGGTCGATGATTTTCGATCCTACCGTTACGAGAGGCGTGAATTGATTAACCTGATCGCTGATTCCGCTGTGCTCTTCGCGGCCGGAAGGGAATTCATCGGCTCAGATATATTAGATTCCTGCCCTGACCTTCAGGCGGTGGTGAAGTCGAGCATCGGCATCGAGAACGTTGACGTTGATACCGCTACCGAGCTTGGCATTCTCTGCTGCAACAGTCCGACGCCGGAAAATTATATGGGCGTGGCCGAGGCGACGATGGGGCTGATGGTGGCGCTGTTCAAAAGGCTAAAACACAACGAAGCGTTTATGCGTGGCGGAGGATGGAAAGAGCCGCAGAATCGCGGCACCTTGATGTTAGGTAAAACCGTAGGAATCATCGGCGTTGGGCGCATCGGGCAAAACGTGGCGAAGCGCCTCGGCGCGTGGGGCATGCGGATGCTCGGCTATGATCCCTACGTCTCCCAGGAGACGGTGGCGCCTTTGGGGATCAAGATGGTTTCTTTGGACGAGCTGCTGCGCAATTCGGATCTGATCACCTTGCACGTCGTGCTCACGAAAGAGACCCGGGGCATGATCGGTCTTCGGGAGCTAAAGCTCATGAGGCCAACGGCGTTCGTCGTGAATACGTCGCGCGGGCCGGCAATCAAGGAAGCCGATCTCATCCAGGCTTTGAACGAAAAAATCATCGCCGGTGCGGCACTGGACGTCTTCGACGAAGAGCCGCTCCCCATGGACAACCCACTGCGCGCCGTCGATCCCGCGCGGCTGATCTTGACGCCGCACATCATCGGCAATAATCCCGGCTCTCTCGAAGCCGGCCAGCGCATGGCGGCGCAGAGCATTCTGTCGGTTCTCGAAGGCAAGCTGCCCGACACCGTGGTCAACCCGGCGGCGGTCGAACGCTGGAAGCAGAGGTTTTGGACGTAGGAGTAGAGACGAGCAAGAAGCGGAATGGTAACAAGATTCGATGAGACGCTATTTACAAAATCGGGCGCAGCCCCCTCTGTTCTCTGCCCCGCGACGGGGGAGATGGCAGAGGGGGATCTTTCGCCTGTTTTTGTTTGGTTGTGGCGTAGGCGCGCTAGGGTTGTGGTGGCCGATCTCCGCGTTCGCAACGGATAAATTGGTCGGCATCCATTCGTCGCGAACCATGTCTCAATCCATGCCGTGGATCGCTCAAGAGGCCGGCGTTTTCAAAAAATACGATCTCGACTTTCAACTGGTTTTCATAGCGTCATCGGGCATGGTTACGGCGGCCCTATTAGGGGGCGACGCCGAAATGACGTTGACCGGAGGGGTGGGAAACGTTCGCGGATACGTTCAAGGGGCCACGGACTTGGTCTTTGTCGGCAGCGCCAAAAACGTCATGACGCAAAACATCGTTGTCGCGCCGGCGATCAAAAAGCCGGAGGATCTCAAAGGCAAAAAAATCGGCATCACCCGGATCGGTGGAAATTCACAATACTTTACCATTCAAGCATTGAGACGCTTCAATATGGAACCCGGGCGCGACTTTAGTTTTATCCAGACGGGCGGAGATCCTGAAACGCTTGCCGCGCTTCTCAGCGGGGGAATCGATACGGCGGTGTTAACGCCACCCACCGACGCCCAAGCGATAGCGCAGGGTTTTCATTATCTGGTTTACGGTCCCGATCTCAAGATTCCTTATGCGGCCGCCTCTTTCGTTACGAAGCGCTCCGTGATCGGCAAGCGCCCGGAAGTGATCGGACGGTTCATGCGAGCCATGGCCGAGGCCTCCAAGATCATGCACACGGACCGAGAGTTTGTTTACAAGGTGTTGGGAAAGTATCTGCGCGTCACGGACAGAAACGTTTTGGACTCGGCGTACAGCGCGGAGATCAAAGCGATGGAGCCACGGCTGGCGATCAAAATCGAATCGTTGCACGCGATTCTAGACGAAGTGGCGCAGAGCGATGCTCGAGCGAAGAAAGTGAAGCCGCAGGAGCTTGTGGACAGTCGTTATCTCGACGAAATGGAAAAGAGTGGGTTCATGGATCGATTATGGGCGAAGAGGTAAGAGCTAGTCTCCTTGAAATAAAGTTCGTTAAAGAAACCTCCGCCGATCCGCGCCCGATTTCCCCCTTTGGCAAAGGGGGTAAGGGGGATTTCAGCGCGACCGGCAGAACAAATCCCCCTAAATCCCCCTGTTTCCAAGGGGGACTTCAGTGGCGGACAGTCGTGAAATTTTTAAACGGACTTCGGAAACACCACACTATGTTCCGATGCGTCGTCTTTGCGGTGCTCGTTTACGGTTGGCTCGTTCCGGCATCGCTGCCGGCCGCGGAAAAGCTTACCACCATTTATTCCGCCAGAGTGATGTCCCAGTCGATGCCCTGGATGGCCCAGGAAGCTGGTTTGTTCAAGAAATACAACTTGGATTTCAATCTCGTGTTCGTTTCGTCCTCGAGTATCGTGACTGCTGCGTTATTAGGCGGAGACGCTGAGATGACGTTGACAGGCGGCATCGGTAACGTCATCGCTTATGTGCGGGGATCCACGGACGTGGTCTTTGTCGGCGGCGTGAAAAACGTGATGACGCAAAGCCTGGTGGCGGGAGGGTCAATTAAGAAGCCGGAAGAACTCAAGGGGAAAAAAATCGCGGTCAGCCGCATCGGCGGCAACACCCACTATTTCACGATACAGGCTCTACGAAGATTCGGCATGGAGCCCAACCGGGATTTCAGCTTTATCCAAAGCGGCGGCGATCCGGAAGCTTTAGCAGCCCTAATGGCCGGCCAAGTCGACGCGGCCGCACTGACGCCTCCATCGGACGCCAAGGCACTGGCTAACGGTTTTCAATATGTCGTCTATGGTCCTGACTTAAAGATTCCGTATGCCGCTACGGCCTTCGTCACAAAGCGCTCGGTGATAGCAAAACGGCCTCAAGTCATCGGCCAGTTCATGCGCGCCATGGCGGAGGCAGCCAAAATCATGCACACAGATAGAGACTTCGTTTATAAGGTGTTAGGAAAGTATTTGCGGGTAACCGAAAGAGCCGTGTTAGACGCGGCCTATAACGCCGAAATCAAGGCGCTGGAGTCCCGGTTAGTGATCAAGAATGAGGCTTTGCAGGCCATCCTCGACGAGGTTGCGCAGACGGAGCCGCGCGCGAAGAAAGTCAAACCGCAGGAATTGATCGACAGTCGTTATCTGGACGAAATGGAAAAGAGTGGATTTTTTGATCAACTATGGGCTAGAAAATAGCCTAAAGGAGGAGCCATGGAAGAGTTAATAATCTCGGCAGACTCGCATGTGATTGAAGTCCCGGATCTATGGGAAAAGGGGATGCCCGAGTCACTCAAAGAACGCGCGCCAAAAGTCTATTTCGACGAAAAGAAAGACGCCTGGTTGTTTGGCTCGGCGGAAGTGATACCGCAAGCGGTAGGTGGCTTATTCATGGCGGGGCAACGTCCGGACAATCTGGAGAATTTTCGCCGGGCCGGATTCTCCGTGGCACGACCCGGAGGCTGGGATCCGATCGTGCGCATGGCCGACATGGAAACGGACGGCGTATCTGCTGAGGTCCTCTATCCAAGCTTGGGACTCGGTTTGTTTTGTGTCGAAGACGCGGCGCTGCAGGAAGCTTTGTTTCGAACCTACAACGACTGGCTGATTGATTACTGCCAGAAAGTTCCGGATCGCTTATATGGCATTGCGCTGGTTTCAATGTACGATATCGATCACGCGATCGCCGAGACGGAGCGCTGCAAGAAAGAGGGGATGGTGGGTACGATGATCTGGCAGGTTCCGCATCCGAAGTTGCCCTTCACGGCGGAGCATTATGAGCGCTTCTGGGCTGCTTCCCAAGATCTCGACATGCCGGTTCATTTGCACATCCTGACCGGCTTCGGTGCCAGCATGCATCGCGGGACGGCAAAGGGAATCACCCGATATCGTAACAGTGTGAGCCAGACCCGAGAGATTGAAGACGCTCTGTTCGAAATGATCTTTTCGGGAGTCTTTGAGCGGTATCCAACGTTGAACATCGTCTCGGTGGAAAACGAGGTCGGCTGGATGCCGTTCTGGCTCGGACAGTGCGACAAAGCCTTTAAGCGTCATCGACACGCCGAAAAGCTGACCATCGATAAATTGCCGAGCGAATATTTCAAGCGGCAGGTCTATGCGACGTTCTTCAACGATCACGTGGGCGGGCGGCTGTTCTCGTGGTGGGGCGCTGACAACTGCATGTGGTCCAACGACTATCCGCATCAGAACTCGACCTGGCCAAATTCGCGGGACGTCATCGCTCGCGATATGGGTCATCTGGCGGCGGCAGATCGCGCAAAGCTGCTGAACACTAATGTCACAAAGCTTTACAACCTGAAGGTAACGACCGCGGCCAAGTTATCGGGCAATGGCGACGCCGTGGCGACGCATGCTTGAAGGACAGTCTCAGTTCAGTCACGGAGGAGAAAGTTATGGAATTACGCGAAGCAATAAAGGTCTTGGATTCCGACGCTCATGCGCGTGATCTCGATGAGGACATCAGGCCCTACTTGGTCGAGCCCTACCGCAATCAGAGGGCGCCGTTTCTGCCGCGGGAGATTTACGACCGCAACCTCGGTGGGACCCTGGGCCACTCAGGCGCAAAACACGAAGAGCGGCTGGCGGCCATGGACAAGCAGGAGATCGACACGGCGGTGCTTTATCCCACCAGCGGTCTCGGCATTGGTCGAGCCCGCGAGCCAAACTACAACGCCGCGCTTTGCCGGGCGTATAACGAATTCATTTCCAACTACTGTAAAGCGTCGCCGCGGCTCAAGGCGGTTGCCAACCTCCCCGTCAACAATCCCGCGGAAGCGGCGAAGGAATTGAATCGCGCCGTAACCAACCTGGGGTTGTGCGGCGGCATGTTGGCGGCCCAAGCGCACAGCAAAAATCTGGGCCATCCTGAATTTTATCCGCTTTACGAAGAAGCGCAGCGATTGAACACGCCGATCGCGGTTCACGCGTTCGGCGGCGACGAGGCCGGCAGCGAGATCTTCGATCAGTTTATTTGCCTTCACACGACGGGCCACCCGTTTCCGGTGCTGCGGCAACTTACGGCGATGGTTTTCGGCGGCATCCCGGAAAAATTTCCCAAGCTCAAAATCGGTTATCTGGAAGTGGGCTGCGGCTGGATCCCATATTGGATGGAACGAATGGACGAGGAGTGGGAGAAGCGCGGCAAGGTCGAAGCGCCGCTGTGCAAGAAGAAACCGAGTGAGTACCTGACGGGCGAAAATATTTACTACGGCTGCGAACCGGAAGAGAAGATGATGGGCTACGTCGTCAATGAGATCGGTTCAAAGACTCTCATGTACGCTTCCGATTATCCGCACTGGGATATGAGCTGGCCGGAATCGGCTGTGATCATCTGGCGCAGAGAGGACCTCTCCATGGAGGCAAAAAAAGATATCCTGGAAAACAACGCGAAGCGGTTTTACGACTTGAACTGACGAGGCGCTCGCTCGCGTCACCCCCACTCTAACTCTCCCCCATCGAGGGGGAGAGAATAAAGTCGGAAGCCCACTAAGACTGTAGCGCGTAAACTTTAATGATCCGCCCGTGTTGGGCGAGATGGGCGTGGAAAGAATTTTTGCCTCGCCGGGATCGGAGTGGTCTCCGTTGTGGGAGGCTCTCGCCGAGCCGGGAGTGGAAAGAATGCCGCTCTATATGAGCACCCGACACGAGGAAGTCGCGCTGGGCATGGCGAGCGGCTATGCGAAGTCCAGTGGAAAGCTCCCGGCGGTTGTAATCCATACGACCGTTGGTGCGCTTCATGGCGCCATGGCGATGCGCGCGGCGCTGCACGAACAGGTTCCCATGATTGTCTTCACCGGCGAGTCGATTGGCTTTGGCGAAGATGGAGGCCCGGACCCAGGCGGACAGTGGATGGGCCATCTGGCGGATATGGGCGGACCTGCGAAGCTGGTCGACCATACCGTCAAATGGAGCTTTGGCGTCAATAACAAGTCCATTCTTCCTTCCACCATCCAACGTGCTTGCCGAATTGCCATGGCGGCGCCCAGAGGTCCGGTTTTCCTGTCGATGCCGATGGAGTTTTTATTCGACAAAATGACCAAAGATGTTCCCTCGGAGCGCGGCGAGGCACCGGGCGCCACCGCTGATCTAAAGGGGATTGACGAATTGGCGGACATGCTCGCGGGCGCGAGAAGCCCGGTCATCATCGCCGAAGATGCGGGGCGCACGGCGAAATCCGTTGAATGTTTGGTGGAGATCGCCGAATTGCTCGGTTGTCCGGTGGTGGAAAGCCGAAGCACGGGCTCGCTCAATTTTCCCCGGACCCACGCGCTTCATGGCGGCTACGATCCGAAAGAATATGTGAGCCAGTCGGATGTGATTTTGCTTCTCGCGGTCATCTCGCCGTGGCATCCGGCATCGTTAACACCTCCTGCGGGCGCGAAAGTTGTGGTGTTGGATGAAAATCCATTGCGCGTGGAACTTCCTTATTGGGGATATCAAGCGGATCTGTGCTTGACCGGGGAAGTCGAAAGCTCACTGGAGCACCTGCTTACCGCTGTCAAAAAGAAAGTTTCAAAAGGGGACGCGGAGCGCCGCGAGCGCGCTGAGGAGTTGCGCACTAGGAACGAAGCGCGGCGAAGGAAATGGCGTGAAGATGCGCTGGCGCTTGCCAACACCAAGCCCATGGATACGCGGTGGGTCGCGCACGAAATCAGTCAGGTGCTTCCTGCCGATGCTATGGTCGTGGAAGAAACCATCACCCATCGGTTGGCGGTTCACCGTTATCTCGACGGTTTGAAACCGGGTTCGTTCTTCGCTGGATGCATTGGCGGCCTGGGCACGGGGCTTTCGACGGCGCTAGGCGTCAAGGCTGCCAACCCGAAACGGCCGATGGTTTGCCTCATCGGTGACGGATCTTTCAATTATGATCCGGTCCCAGCGGCGTTTGGAGCCGTCCAGGAACATAACTTGCCCATGCTCATCATCATGTTTAATAATCAAGGCTATCTATCTCAAAAATCAGGGATTCCAAGATATTATCCCGATGGCCACGCGGTTAAGACCAACAACTTTTCCGGGCTGCACATCGTTCCTTGTCCCGAGTACGCGGCGATGGCCAAAGTCTTCGATGGCTATGGCGAGAAGGTTGAAGAGCCTGGCGAAGTGCGGAAAGCGGTGGAGCGTGGTCTCAGGGCAGTGGCCGGCGGGCAACTAGCGCTGATCGACGTGCGCCTAAAGCCGGTGGAACAGATCGTCGACCGGGGCGAGGGATAATCGGACGGCTGACCTGTTTTGGGAAATAACTTAAAGGAAATCTCATGGGAAGTAGTTTCCATGATCAACTAGTTTCCACGCGTGACAAAAAGCACAGCAAAAACCACCCGTTCTTCGAGCTGTGGGTACAGGGCAAGCTCACCAAGGAGCAGACCGCGCTTTACTGCCTTCAGCACTATCACTATGTCTGCGACTATTTGAATTGGATGGCCTATGAAGCATCACAGATTCCGCAGCGGGATGTGAAGGCCTACTTGTTTGAAAACCTCGGCGACGAAGAAAATCCCGATGACCGGCATCTTGACATGCTGAAGGACTATGTCGCCGCCAGCGGCTTGAGTCGTGACAACGTGGAGAGCTCGGTGGTGCTTGTCGGCACCGAGGGGCTGCAGAATTGGGGCTGGCGAATGGTTTATCAAAAGCCGTGGCAGGCGGCGGTGGCGGGCATGTTCATAGGTTTGGAGTCACAATTCTTGGATATCTGTAAAAAAATTGTTCCGGCACTGCACCAGCACTATGGTTACAAACCCGGTGCCCGCGAGATTCGTTTCTTTGAAGAACATATTCACGCGGATGAAGTCCACGGCTCCAAGGGCTTTGCTATCGTGGAAAAATACTGCGACACGCCTGAGCTGCAAGCGCTCGCCATCAAGACCGTCGAAGAGGCAACGATTCGCCGCTGGCGCTATATGAACAGCATCTATTGGTATGCGCTTCACGGCAAAGAGGATGACACGCCGACCTTTCAAGCCTAGCGAATCACGGATTCCAATCAGCAATGGAAGTCGGAATGAAAATTCGTATCGACGGTGGTGTCGTAGTGGCATGGTCTGCCACCGGCCACGAGCGTTCCGCCCGCATCGATGACGGCGCTAGCCGAGCTTGGGACAACTGGGCGAGTCGTGATTGGGCGGGAAGAACGGTAAAGCAAATCATTCCGCCGGCGTTTCCAACTCGCAAAAGCTGATTTTTCAGATTTTTTATTTTCGTCTTAGCGATCTTATTTTTTTAAATAGATTGACCATTCCCGTTTTTCTCTGCTATCTGAAGTAAAACTTGCTGTTCGTATTTGCAACTTTTCCGATTCGAAAGGTTTGGAATGCGCTACGGGTTTTTAATCGATCAGCATCGTTGCATCGGGTGCCACGCCTGCACCGTGGCCTGCAAGGAAGAACACAACATCGCCGTCGGTGTAAATCGCACGTGGGTCAAGTACATCGAGAAGGGCCATTATCCCGATACGCGGCGGCACTTCGCGGTGCTGCGGTGCAACCACTGCGACGATGCACCGTGTATTGAAATCTGTCCCACGGTCGCGCTGTTCCGAAGAGCCGACGGAATCGTCGACTTTGATAACGAACGCTGCATCGGCTGCCAGTCATGCATGCAGGCCTGCCCGTACGACGCTCTCTACATCGATCCTGATCGAAACACGGCAGCGAAATGTAATTTCGACGCGTCGCGAGTCGAGATGGGATACAAGCCCGCCTGCGAAGTCGTCTGTCCAACGCAGGCGATTCTCTCCGGCGATCTCGACGATCCGGAGAGCGAAATCAGCCGAAGGATCGCCATGGAAAAAGTGAGCGTGCGAAAGCCCGAGAAAGGGACCAAGCCCAAACTATTTTACGCCGGAGTCGATGGAGATTTGCTCAATCCCACGATGATGGAGCCGCAGTCGGCGCACTTTTGGGCCGAGAAGCAGCCTGGCGAAGATCTTTACGCGCTGAAGAGCGTCAATCCCGAGCGGCCCATTCCCGGCGGCGCGCGCGAGGTCTATGACGTGCCCCACGCGACGCCTTGGGGAAAAAAGATCGCTTCGTACCTTTGGACGAAGTCAATCGCCGCCGGCGTGCTTTTGGTCGCGGCCTTATTGTTGAACATGGGATTTGAACACGAGGTCGTGACGTTGCAGCTCGTTAGCCCGGCGCTTGCCTTAGTCTTCTTGGCGATCACGATGCTTCTTCTGATTGTCGATCTGAAACGCCCAGGACGCTTTTTCTATATTGTCACCAAACCGAACTTCGGTTCCTGGCTGGTGTTGGGCGGCTACATATTGTTCGTTTACGGCGGGCTGGCAGCATTATGGTTGATTTATGGTTTGACCCAGGATTCGGTCGCTCCGTGGTTGTTCTGGCCGACGGCTTTGCTGGCGCTGGCCTCCGCGGGTTATTCAGCCTTTCTATTCGGCCAAGCCAAAGGGCGCGACCTCTGGCAAAGTCCGCTCTTGTTCTGGCATTTGGTCATGCAAGCCCTCGCGGCGGGCTCGGCAACATTGATTTTAATTTCTCCGCTAACAAAAGTCAGTGTCGCTTTGTTTTTACTGCTCGGCCAATTCCTGGCCATTTCACTCTTAGTCATGTTGGCCATCATCGTGGGCGAACTCATGCTGGCGCACGGTTCTGAAGAGCTGCAGCGCGCTACGGCATTGGTGACGCGAGGGGCTTTAGGAAGGCAATTTTGGATTTTAGTTATCGGCATGGGAATTGTTCTGCCGCTCGGATTGATCTTGTGGCCTATACATCTCTTCTCATATCTCGGCGCGGCGATTCTCGCTCTGATTGGGCTATGGTATTACGAAAACCTGTGGATCAAAGCGGGCCAGGCAATGCCGCTGAGTTAAGAGACTGTGTTGTAATGTCGTACACGCTCCGATTGTCATCCCGAGCCTACGCGAGGGATCCAAGATAGATTTCTCGCTGCGCTCGAAATGACACGACGAGTGGACGGGGTCGTCATGGAGGATCTTGAGTCAATGTCAAAAAGGAAATCAAATGAATGACGCCAGGCAACCTCTCAATCCATCGGCGGCGCGGCTTGAGCCTCCGAAGGGTCTGCTAAGCTACCCGCCAGTCGAAAAGTGGCATGACTGGGTGGAGTATGACACGGCCCAATGGCCCAAAAAAGTCGAGAAGCACTATCAAATTATCCCGACGATTTGTTTTAATTGCGAAGCCGCGTGCGGCTTATTGGGATTTGTCGATAAGGAAACGAATCGTATCCGGAGATTCGACGGTAACCCGGAGCATCCCGGTAGCAGGGGAAGAAACTGCGCCAAAGGCCCTGCCACTTTGAATCAAGTGACGGATCCCGAGCGGATTCGCTATCCGCTCAAGCGTGTCGGAAAGAGGGGCGAGGGAAAGTGGGAGCGCGTCAGCTGGGATGAGGCGCTCGATGATATCGCCGCGCGCGTGCGTAAAGCGCTCCAGGAGGATCGCCGGAACGAGATCATGTATCACGTCGGCCGTCCGGGACATGAGCTTCTCTACCACCAGCGGATCTTTCACGCCTGGGGAATCGACGGTCATAACAGCCATACCAACGTCTGCTCCGCGGGAGCGCGCGCCGGCTATGCCTTCTGGTCGGGTATCGACCGGCCGTCGCCGGACCATGCCAATGCGCGCTTCATTCTGCTTTTGAGCTCGCATCTGGAGACGGGCCATTATTTCAATCCCCACGCCCAGCGCATTATCGAGGGGAAAGAACGCGGTGCAAAGATTTGCGTCATCGATACGCGGCTTTCGAACACCGCGTCCAAAGCGGACTATTGGCTATCCTCATGGCCAGGTAGCGAAGCGGCGATTTTACTCGCCATGTGCAATGTTTTGCTGCAACAGGATCTCTTCGACCGTGACTTTGTCAGGAAGTGGGTCAATTGGGAAGAATATCTCCGCGAAGAGTATCCCGACGAACCGCAATCCTTCCAGGCGTTCATTTCGATATTGAAGCAAACCTATGCCCAGTACACGCCGGATTTTGCCGCGAAGGAAGCCGGCGTCGATCCGCGAGTTCTCGTTGCCGTGGCGCGCGAAGTAGCAAAAGCCGGTTCAGCTTTTTCGACTCACGTGTGGCGGAACGCCGCCGCGGGAAATCTCGGTGGCTGGCAGGTGGCGCGCGCGCTGCAGTTCTTAAGCGTTCTCGTTGGCGCGGTCGGCACACCCGGAGGGACGGCGCCCAACGCGGCAAACAAATATATTCCCGCGCCGCCACTGATGCCGCCGCCGTCCAAAGTTTGGAACGAGTTGCTTTTACCGAAGGAGTACCCGCTCGCCTTTTTCGAAATGAGCTTTCTCTTGCCTCACTTCATAAAAGAGGGCCGGGGTAAGCTCGCGATGTATTTTACGCGGGTTTACAATCCGGTCTGGACCAACCCTGACGGCATGAGCTGGATCGAGATGCTGATGGATGAGACCAAGGTCGAGCGTCATGCGTGTCTGACGCCGACGTGGAGTGAAACGGCCTGGTTTGCCGATTATGTTCTTCCCATGGGGCATGCTTCGGAACGACACGACTTGATGAGCCAGGAGACGCAGGCAGCCCGCTGGATCGGCTTTCGCCAACCGATACTGCGTGTCGCGTTGGAGAAACAGGGGAAAAAGTTCAACACCACTTACGAGGCGCATGAGGCCGCTGGCATCGGCCAAGTTTGGGAAGAAGACGAATTCTGGATTGAATTGTCGTGGCGCATCGATCCCGACGGATCGCTAGGCATTCGAAAATATTTCGAATCGCCTTATGAGCCGGGCAAGAAGATGACCGTCGACGATTACTACCGGTGGATCTTTGAAAACAGCGTGCCCGGTCTTCCGGAGGCGGCGGCGAAACAAGGATTGACGCCGTTAGAGTACATGCGCAAATACGGCGCCTTTTTGGTCGAAGATGACGTCTATAACGTCCACGAAACCCGGCTAAAGTTGAGTGACCTCAACGATGCAACCACTGACCCTGTGACAAATCTCATTGTCAAGAATGGAGCTGTTCTCGGGGTCGAGGTGGACGGGCGAGCGTGCGCCGGCTTTCCGACGCCGTCGCGAAAACTGGAGTTCTATTCAAAGACGTTGAAGGATTGGAAATGGCCGGAGTACGCCATACCCGGCTACATCAAGAGCCACGTTCACTCGGACAATATCGATGTGAACGCCGGCGAGATGCTGCTTTTGCCGACGTTCCGTTTGCCGACATTGATTCATACGCGCTCCGGCAATGCGAAATGGTTGTACGAAATCTCGCATCGCAACCCGCTCTGGCTCAATTCCAAAGACGCGGAAATTCTAGATGTAAAAACGGGAGACCTTCTGAAAGTCCAGACGGAGATCGGCTATTTCATCGACAAAGTGTGGGTGACGGAAGGGATCAAACCCGGCGTCGTCGCTTGTTCGCACCATCTCGGCCGCTGGCGTCTGCAAGAAGATTCCGGCGGAGAGCGCTGGTCGACCGCGCTGGTCGATCTCAAGCAAGTTGGAGAAGGCAAATGGATGATGCGGCATATTCACGGCATCAAGCCGTTCGAGAGTGATGATCCCGACTCGAAGCGTGACCAAATCCGGCCCCAACGACAAATACGGCGACATCTTTGTCGATACGAACAAATCCCACGAAGTCTACAAACGCTGGCTGAGCAAAACTCGTCCGGCTCCGGGACCTGACAACTTGCGCCGGCCGCTGTGGCTGCCACGGTCATACAAACCCGCGGTGGAAGCGTACTATCTAAAGGATGAAGAATGAAAGCGGAAGACTGAATCTCTTTCACAGACCTTCATGTTTCTCAGCCGTTAAGTTTTTTTCAATTCTCCCAGAACGAAATCGAACGCCGATTTGTTATATTTCACGTTGAGACATGAGCTTGACAAGCTTCTCGCAGCTGACGGATATTACAACCGGTTGTCGTTCCGAATATGCAGTGTAACTGCGCGAGGATAAGCCGCTGCTAATTTATTTATCTCCCGCAGCTCACGTAAAATAGTTAGGCCCGTGCGGTGAACGCAACGGGGCTTCCTTCCGTGACCGAAGGCCGGTGAATCGCGCGGCGGAACACGATAGGAGAGCAAATCCGAGACGAGGGAGGTGAAGTCCATGACGATTCCCACGACAATGAACGCGGTGGTGCTGCATGACGCAGACGATATGCGGGTCGAGCAATGGTCAGTGCCGCAGCCCGGCCCTGGCGAGGTCCTCTTGAAGGTCGAGGTCGCCTCGATCTGCGGCACTGACGTGAAGGTCCTGCACCGCGTGCTCCAGGGGCAGCCCACGGGGGAGTTCATCATGGGCCACGAGTACGCCGGCACCGTTGCGGCGCTGGGACCGGACGTCGATGAGTTCCAGATCGGCGAACGGGTGGCCGTCGAGGTACACAAGGGGTGTGAACGCTGCGAGAATTGCATCAAAGGCTGGTACACCTCGTGCCTGAATTACGGCAATCTCGCAAAAGGGCACCGGGCGAAAGGTCTCACCTGCGATGGGGGCTTCGCTGAGTACGCCGTCAATCACATCAACACACTCTACCGCCTGCCCGACAACCTCACGTTCGAGCAGGCCTGCATGGTGACCACCGCCGCCTCGCCACTCTGGGCGATCGATCTCATCGGCGGTTATGTCGCTGGCGAGACGGTGCTGATCCTCGGGCCTGGGCCGATCGGGCTTACTGCGGTTCAACTCTGCAAGGCGCTCGGAGCGGAACGAGTCATCCTCAGCGGCACCCGCGACTCGCGCCTGGAGGTCGGCAAGCGCCTTGGCGCGGACTTCACGATCAATGTAAGAACGGAGAATTTGGCCGATCGCATTCGCGAGATCACGCGCGGGAAAGGGGCAGACTCCGTCCTCGAATGCGCTGGTGGCCCGACCTCCATGCAGGAGGCGCTCGAGAACGTCAAGCGCGGCGGTCGCATTGGCGTCGTGGCCTGGTACACCGGGCCGGTGCAGGTAGACATGAATCTCGCGGTCCGGAGCAACGTCCGCATTTATGCGGCACGAGGCGAGGGAGGAATGAACTGCGGCCGCTCGCTGGCGCTCATGAGCGCCGGCAAGATTACGGCGGACGCGATCATCACGCATCATTTCGAGCTGGATCAGATTCACGAAGCGTTTCAGACTTACGTTAATAGAATCGACAACGCGCTGAAAGTTGCCATCCACATCTAAGCTGTGCGTGAGGAGGGAGACATCATGCGTCAACGACATCGAGCTTCGGTCCTGGCGGTCATGACAATTGTAATTCTCGCCGCCCTGGCGCCGGCGGGCATTACCGTGGCTCAGGCTCCCCGGCGAACACTCGTCATTGGCATGCCGGTCACGCCCCCGAACCTGCCTCACCTCGGCGTCTACGTCGCAAAAGACCTTGGCTACTTTGACGAAGAGGGGATCAACCTTGAGTTGGCGGCGTTTGAGTCGGGCCTCCAGTCGCTGCGCGGGGGTGTGTCTGGGAGCGTGGATATTCTGGGAGCCAGCAGCGAACCGGTGATCGCGGCCATCAGCCGTGGCGCGAAGATCCGGAGCATCTTCAGCTACGCCCACAGGCTCACGGTTGTCATGGCGGCTCAGGAGAGCATTCGGAGACCCGCCGACCTTCGCGGGAAGAACCTCGGCATCCAGGAGGTTGGAGCATTCCGCGAGGTGATGACGCGTGCCGTCCTCCACAGCGCCGGGCTCACCCAGCAGGACGTGAATTACGTTCCCGTGTCGAGCGCCGGCTACATCACTGCCCTCATCGGCAACAAGATTGACACAGCCATCCTACACATCGACCAGGCGTATATGGCGCGGACAAAGAAAGCGTCCCTCCACCCCTTGGTTCCCCTCTGGGAGATCATGCCCAGCTATTGGTATGGGACCTTTAGCACCACGGAGGAGTTGCTTCGCAAAGATTCGGACCTGCTCGCGCGCGCCGTCGCGGCCATCATCAAGGCCCACCGTTTCATGTACCGCAATAAGGAGCGCACCCTCGATCTGGCGAGCAAGCATACGGGCTATCCGAAGGAAGTCTTGGGCCCGGCCTATGACGCGCTGGCCGCTGCGAAGGTTTGGCCGGTGAACGATGGGATGCCGGCCGAGATGGTGCAGGTGACCATAAACAAAATGGTGGAAATCGGCCTCTTGAAGGAAAACGAGAAACCAAAGGTCGAGCACGTGGTCGATCGCGGGCCGGCTAACGCCGCCTTGGCGAAGCTGGGCCGCTGGACCGACGACTCCGGCTGGAAATAGTCCTGCATTGGACGCTCGTCTCCGGAAAGCAAAAATTTCATTGCCCGCAGGGCGTCACGGCTTCGGTGCGGCCGCGATCGGACGAAATCTCATTTCGACGCCGGCGCAATCGAGTGCGGCGGCGATCAAAGATCGGAACGAATTGCTGGTATTCAACGTGGATTCCGAGAAGGCTTGAACCTAAATTCCCTCTCCCATTCCCCTCTGTGTCCCCTGAATCGGCGTGCGGTTCCATTCGAGGGCTTCTTGAATTTTGCGGGGCAGGGGAGGTTTGCGGGAAGTCATGAAGTGAATGAATTCTTCTTTAGAAGCGATCTGCAGACGCGGGTTGTTTTGCTTTTCATCACCGAGTGTCGAGACCGCCTCGCGGTAATCGTGGCCTGGATAAACGCGAATCTGATCGCCGAGCGCTTTTAATTTGCTCAAGCTGTCGTACTGCTTTTCGGCGTTGCCACCCGGAAGGTCCGTTCGACCACAACCTCCGATCAGCAGAGTGTCACCGGTGAAGATACGATCCCTGAACAAGAGACACATGGCGTCCTGAGTGTGCCCGGGAGTGTAGATAACTTTGAGCGAAAGCTGGCCGAAGTTGATCTCTTGACCGTCGTCGACTCTCAGATCAATGTAGGGCGCATCTGTGGCGCGGTGCATCACGACTCGAATGCCGTGACGTTCGCGCATGATCTTGCACGCGGAATTATGATCGGCGTGGGTATGAGTGTCGATGGCGTAGAGAATCGTCGACCCGAAGAAGCGCGCTAGCTCGACGTAATCGTCGGCCTTGTCGATCTCCGGGTCGATGACGACGCAAACTTTGTCTTGTTTGCAGCCAAGGATATAGGACAGACAACCGCTTGAGCGGATCTGGTCAAAAAAATTTCCTCACTAGCCATCTTTGATAGCAGTGATTAGACTTTGGCAACGGTTCCTTTTTCCGGGTCGTAACGGTAGCGGTCGACCTTTTCGAGATCATAACTCAAGAAGCGAAACACCACGCCCGGTCCCTCTACCGCGTTCGTGGAATGGATATCTCCCCGCAGATACGGCTGCACGACTCCCGGGGTAAGCCGATCGAGTCTTTCCTTTTCCAAAGTCGCTACTCCGGGCTGTGAGCCGTCATCGGTGCGTTTGTACTTTGTAATTTCCGTGACCCCCTTGTAAGAGCCATACACAACCCAGCACGGCCCGTGATCGTGCGGCTTATTCCCGTGTCCTTGTTTATGGATGTGCCCCATCTGAATGAAGCCGTAGTCGGGATCGCGATGGAGTTCGCGCGATGGCTTCCCGTCGCGAATCAATTCCGCCATCCACGGATCATCGGAACTAGTCGAAGCGAACAACTTCTCCATCAAAGCCGCAACCTTGAAAGGGAGTTGAGGATCCTTACCATCGCCCCAAATGGAGCGAACCTCGGCGATGTACTGCTCTAAGGTGTTGCTTGCCCTTTGCTCTTGAACCGCCATAGCTAATTCTCCTTCCCCGCTTTTATCTTTACCACTTTTTCCGCTTATCCGTCCAGCGTAGCAGTTCCCGTAATTGACACATCCGCGTTGGCTCTGATAGCGGTGGAAACAATATCAAAGCGTCGAGAAGAAATATGACAATCGATTCACAAAAGTTGCGTTGGGTGCTGGGCCATTTTGCGACCGGCGTGACCATCATTACAACGAAAGACATCGCTGGAGCGCCCTTTGGTCTCACGGCTAACGCCTTTACGTCGCTCTCTCTCAATCCACCGCTGGTTCTGATTTGCGTGGATAAGGCAGCGCAGTGCTACTCATGCTTCGTTGAGTCCAACGTATTTACGGTCAATTTCCTACGCGAAGATCAGGAAGGGATCTCGCGCCGCTTTGCCACGAAGGGCGTCGACAAGTTCGCCGGCTTGAATTGGCACGAAGGCGCACATGGTGCCGCAGTCTTAGACGACGCCATCGGTTATCTCGAATGCAAAATTGTGCAGAGTTACGAAGGCGGCGATCACACGATTATCGTCGGAGAGGTTCTTAACGGGCTTGCCGGCGGCGGCCGGCCTTTGCTTTTTTTTAAGGGTAAGTATCAACGATTACCGTCAATGTAGATCGGTCACCTCACACCCGAGCCGAGCTTATTGAGATTTGGATAAATGAGTGACCGTTCGTCCTGAGCCGGTTGAAGGACGAGCGGGGCGACTTTGAAATCATCACTAATTTTCCGTTCGTCCTGAGCTCGTCGAAGCATCGAATTTCTTTTTTCAACAGCCTGCTACGCTCCCAAAACCATCGCGGTGATGCATGGAAGGCCGCTGATAACCGTCCGGCAACCGCCGGATTCGTTCACCTCAAGGACCTCGCCGTCAGCCGTCGCTATCAGTATTCCTTTGCCGTTCGGTCCGGCGCAGATATCCATGACCCCCCCGCTCATGTTTTCCGTGAGCAGCTCCCAGTGGGCGCCGGCATCGTTGGTTTTGTAGATGGCGCTGTCGGCCCGGCCGTCGCGAGTCCACGTGCGCGGACGATCTCGGGTAATCCCCATGTAGATCAACCCGTCCTCGTCTTCGGCCAGCGCGTTGCCGTAGGTTCGCCTTCCCGATGGTGTCACCTTTTCCCAATGGGCGGCGCGGTCGGTGCTGCGGAAGATACCTTCGCCGCAGGCGGTGACCACGAGGCCTTCCGTCTTCCTGGAAGGCAATATCTGATGGATATCCGGATCGGTAAGTCCATCATTCGCCGGCTGCCAATCTCGCCCTGCGTCATCGCTAACCAGTATTCCACCGACTTCGATGCCGGCATAGAGACGATCGGAAGACCCATTCTCGGCGGCGAGGACTCGTGTTCGAGCGCTCAACTCCGGATTCGGTGGGAAAGTTCCGCTCGAAGCGCCTTGCCTTACCCCTTTTAGCTCCTGCCAGCCGCTATCGTTGGGGTTAAGATAGAGAGCGGCCGGCATGGTACCCGCCAAGAGTTTACCTGGCAATGCGAGCAGCGATGAAAGTGTTAGGCATGGCACGTTGGGATTCGCCCGGATCCAATCTTTTCCACCGTCGTTCGTGACGAATAGACCGGAGTGCTCAGTGCCTAGGTAAACTCGCTTTGGATTATCCGGATCGACTTGGATACAGGTCATGAGCCAATAGGTTAGGGCGCGATCTACTTGAATCCAGCTCTGCTCTCGCTGTTCGAATCGATACCAGCCGGAGTGAGTGGCAAGATGCAAGGCATTCTTGGTTGTGCCTTTATTCATCATCAAACACCTCCGAGGTTAACAGACCGAATCGAAAGAACCGACCGAAAGAATACGTCGGCATCTCTTCGCCCGTCAAGTGACGGGATGAAGAAACCCGAAACCGGTTTGAACTATAGCAAGTTATCCGATATGCCCACATTCAATCGTCAATGTAACCGTGCTCTTAAGTGTCACTTCTAAGGAGGACTGCCGTGGCCCTGCTGTTAAGAGCCGAAGAACTCAAAGGACTCATCTCCATCGAGGAAGCGATTGCCGCCGTGGAAACCGGCTTCCGTGATCAGGGCGAATATCCGCAGTTCAGTTTGCCGCGCCAGCGGATGATGGCGGGTGATCGCAGAATCAACATTCACTCCGGCGGCTGCGTTAATTTGAGCGTCGCCGGCACGTTCGTCCACTACGAGCGTCATCGATATACCAAAGAGGATCAGAGCTATGGCGCGGCGGGAAAACGTGTCTACATGGCCTACGACAGCGAAACGGCAAAATTACTGACGATCATCGTCGGCTCGCTACCGCTTTACGATTTCGACGACAACGATATCGCTACAGAGACAGCCATTACCAGCGCCGTTGGAACGAAACACTTGGCGCGCCAAGATTGCCGGGTCATGGGACTCTACGGCACCGGCAGACAAGCGCGCCGGCACCTGAAGGTAATGTGTGCGCTTCGACCGATTGAAACAGTGAAGGTTTTCAGTCGCAGCGCCGATCATCGCAGGGCCTTCTGCGCATTGATGCAACCTCATATAGACGCCGAGATTATTCCGATCGATAATCCGCGCGCGGTCGCGACCGGCGCGGACTTAGTCGTCTGCGCTACCGGCAGCAACGTCCCGGTCCTGTTTGGCGACTGGTTGGAACCGGGTGCGCATGTCACGTCGATCGTGGGGAGCAACAAAGAACTTGTCGCGGAAGGATTGGTCAGCAAACCTCGCCGGGAGCTCGATGACGAAGTTTTGGCGCGGGCCGATGTGATTGTCGCGACCCTCAAGCAACAGGCAATCCAGGATGAGCAGGGGGATGTCGTCGAACCGATTCAAAATGGGATCATAAAGTGGGACGACGTTAAGGAATTAGCGCAACTTGTAGCAGGGAAGGTGACGGGCCGCACCGGGGAGAGACAAATCACGTTGTTTAAGCAAAATAGCGATCAAGGAGTCGGCTTTATGGCTTTGGCAAGATTGGCGCATGACAAGGCGCGCGGGGCCGGAATCGGGATGGAGATTTAGCTGGACTCGATTGAAGAGTTTAAACCGTTCAACTCGTTCAAGCGGTTCAAACCGTCTGCCGAAAACCTTTCCGATGCCTCGCTAACACTTTTCCCAGAGATCTTCGAAGAGCTTCGCCGAGCCGGGTCCATGACCGGCGTAGTAATTGCTGAAGAAAACGTAGCTCCTCGTGCCGTTGCTGACGATTTTTTTTATCTCATTGGCCCATATCGTCATTTCGTTGGCTTTGTCCTCTATGATTTTGTCAAATTTCTGCGTCTTGCCTTCCAAGTCCTTGCGGTCCCCCATAAAACGAACATAGCAAAAATCTCCGGTCACTAAATCCAAAGCCTTCGCAAGCGTATCGATTCCTGGCATCCAGGCTTGGGCCAGCAGCGCGAAGCCCACCGACTGCTCTCTGAGCAGCTCTAAAAAATCCCAACTGATCCAATTCTTATTGCGAATCTCGATCGCAAAACGGAAGCCTTTCGGAAGAGAGGCGAGAAAGGGGCGAAGCACTTTATCGAACTGTTCTCGGGAAGCAAAGATATTCTTGTTGAAGTAAGGGAACTGAAAAAGCAGAGGCCCGAGCTTATCTCCAAGGGGCTCCATGACTCTTAAAAAACGTAAAAGCTCCGCCTCGGAGTCCTTTAGAAGCTTTTGGTGGGTAATGACTCTGGGGATTTTTGCCGCAAAGACAAATCCGGCGGGGCTTCTATTCCGCCAGCCGGCTACCATAGAGGAGGTTGGAATCCTGTAAAAAGTGGAGTCGATTTCTACGGTTCGAAAGGCACGCGAGTAGGTTTGCAGAAACTCGGAAGGTTTGAGATTTGTGGGATAGAACGAACCTACCCAGTCTTGTTTCGACCAGCTTACGGTCCCCAGGTAGAGATTATCAGGTAGAGGCATAGGAACTGTTCACCATATCCCGGGCTAAGGGTCAACAGGAATTGCTTGACAATCCATGATCATCCGTTTAATTTCTAAAAACATCATTGTTTTCATTTCGACACGAGAGGGGCGTCCATGGATGCTTACGATAGCAAGACCGCGAGCCGCATTGTCGGCGTGAGCCTGCGGCAAATTCAGTATTGGGATGAGCAGGGATTTATCCGCCCTTCGGTGAAGCTGGCCGAAGGACGAGGAACCAAAAGGCTCTATTCATTCCAGGATTTGATCTGTTTGAAGGTTGTTAAGGACTTGATTCATCATGGGTTCAATTTGCAGAAGATCCGCCGCTGCTTGAGACCTTTGAAAGAGTACTCCGCTCGGACCGGCCGGCCATCGGAGTCTTTGAAGTATTTGACGGACGGTGAAGAGCTTTTTGTGATCACCAGCGATCGGGAGAAAATCCTCGATGTCATGAATCGTCAGTTTGTTTTCTCGTTGGGTATCGGCAACCTGGTACGGGAGCTCAACGGTGAAGTGGAACGAGCCGCAGACGGCCTGGTTCGAAAGCGTTCCCGCGCGGTGCGCGGTATTGACGAGAAAAGGTCCGGCTCCGTCTAAAAGGTAATGGAACCATCCAAGATCACGCCGATGATGCAGCAGTACCTCCAGATCAAGGAGAGGTACCGCGACGCGATCCTCTTTTTTCGCCTCGGCGACTTTTACGAGATGTTTTTCGAAGACGCCCAGACGGCATCGAAAATTCTCGACATCGCGCTTACTTCCCGCAATAAAAACGAGGATGCGTCGGTTCCCCTCTGTGGCGTTCCGTACCATTCCGCCGAGCCGTATATCCAGAAGCTGCTGGACGCCGGCCACAAAGTCGCGGTCTGCGAACAAATGGAAGATCCAAAAGCCGCCAAAGGGGTTGTGCAAAGAGAAGTGGTTCGCGTGATTACGCCGGGAACGGTTACGGCGGCGGAAGCCTTAGATGCGCGCGGAAACAATTTCCTGGCTTCCGTGTGGAAAGGAGATGGCGGCTTCGGGCTGGCGGTAACCGACATTACCACGGGAGAATTTCGCTTCACCCGGGTTGCGGAGGAACAGTCCGTTCTCGATGAGATCAGTCGAATCAAGCCCAGTGAATTGCTGGTCAGTGACCGAGATCGGCGCTTGCGGGAAGGGCTTCAGAAAGAGTTTCCTTCGGTGCACCTGACGGCGGTGGACGAAGCCTCCTTTTCCGACCGCAGTGCCAATCGAATCCCAGGTGATCACGGTGTGGACGTTGGCGGCTGGGAGGATGGGATCCGCGCCGCTTCTGCCATCATCGCTTATCTGGAAGCCAATGCTCCAGAATCGTTGAAGCTCTTACGCGACCTCGAGCCCTACGCAGCGTCCCACTACCTCGTTCTAGACGAAACCACGCGAATGAATCTCGAGCTGCTGGCCAGTTACCAAGGGGACCGCAAAGGTTCTCTGCTCGCGATTTTGGACCGAACTTTGACGCCCATGGGGGCCCGGCGGCTTCGACAGTGGCTGCTCTATCCGCTGCTCGACGAGAGGGCAATCAGAGAGCGCCAAGACGGCGTCCAGGAGCTGGTGGAGCATTTTCAACTCCGGCAGGAACTCGCGCTTGGACTGAAAGAGATCCAGGATCTCGAAAGGCTCGCGGGTAGAGTCGTCTCCGGAAGCGCGCTACCCAAGGACCTGGTCGCCATCAAAGAGACCTTGCATGCGGTGGCGAGCGTTCGGGAGCGGCTCAAGGAAGCCAACGCCGATGTTCTGGTTCTGCTGCGGGATAAATTAGCCGACCTTCCAGAGGTCCTCGGCTTGATCGAGAGGTCTATCGTCGATGATCCGCCCATGTCGGTAAAGGACGGCGGATTTATCCGTCGTGGGTTTAATGCAGAGCTCGACGAGATTCGCGACGCGCGCAGCCACGCCAAGGATTGGATCGCGAATTTTGAGGCGAGCGAGCGTCGCCGGACCGGGATCCAGTCGCTGAAAGTGCGCTACAACCGCGTCTTCGGTTACTACATCGAGATTACCAAGTCCCATCTCAAGTCCGTCCCGCAGGACTACATACGAAAGCAGACTTTGGCGAATGGCGAACGCTACATCACGCCGGATCTCAAAGAATACGAAGCGAAGGTTCTCAACTCAGAAGAGTTGATGGAAAAGTTGGAGCTAAGGCTGCTGGCCGAGGTGAGAGAGCAGATAGCCGTTTATTATCCGGGGTTGAAGGAAATGAGCGGCGCTCTGGCAGTTCTCGATGCCCTGTGGTCCTTGGCCGAGGTGGCGGAATCCCACCACTTTACGCGACCGCGGGTCGACGGAGGAATAAACCTAGCGCTTCGTGAAGGGCGTCACCCGGTGGTCGAGGCGTCTGTTGGGCGGGGCGCTTTCGTTCCAAACGACTGTATCATCAATCCGGAGTCGAATCAGATTCTCATGCTCACGGGGCCTAATATGGCCGGCAAATCGACGTACATGCGTCAGGTGGCGCTGATCGTAATTCTCGCCCAGATGGGTAGCTTTGTTCCCGCTGCCGAAGCCTGTGTCGGCATGGTCGACCGGATCTTCACCCGGATCGGTGCCTCGGACTCGCTGGCGCGCGGCGAGTCCACGTTCATGGTCGAGATGAAAGAAACCGCCAATATTCTTCATTATGCGACCCGGCGGAGTCTCATTCTTTTAGACGAAGTGGGACGCGGCACCAGTACCTTTGACGGGATCTCCATCGCGTGGGCGGTGGCTGAGTCGCTGCACGATTTGACCTATCGTCCCAGGACGCTTTTCGCCACCCACTATCACGAGCTGACGGATTTAGCGCAAACCAAGGAACGCATCAAGAATTACAATTTTGCAGTCAAAGAATGGCGCGGGGAAATTATTTTCTTGCGCAATTTGGTCGAGGGCGCGGCGAGTCACAGTTATGGGATTCACGTGGCGCGGTTGGCCGGCTTGCCGTCGGCAGTGATCGAAAGAGCGAAACAAATTCTGGCAAAGCTCGAAGGGGCTGAAAGTGACAGGGAGAACCTGCGCGAAGCATCCGGGTCGACGCAACCTATGGAGCCGGTCCAAATGGCTCTCTTTGGCTCGGTGGATCGCAAGCTGCGTGAAGAATTGAAACGCATCGACGTATCAAGAATGACACCGATGGAAGCAATGAATCTTTTGCACGGCTTGTCGGAAGAAGCGAAAAAATGAACGGTGACGAATTTGCTGGCGAACGACATAGATTTTTTGCTGCGCGAGGGAGAACGTCATCCTGAACAGCGTGAAGGATCTTCGATAAGAGCGAGGTGCCCCATGGCTACGAAAGTGGTTTTATTGGTGTCGATTTTTCTGGCGTTCGGTGCGAATCAAGTATGCGCCGCCGAATCCAAAGGGGGCTATCGCCTTGCTCAGGCCGAAAAAAACAAGGCGGCGAACGAGTCCGGAATATTTCAGGGAAAAGCCAGGATCGCGGCGGAAGAGAATTTTTCGAATGCCGAGCCGGTCGGGACATCGTCAGACAAGGCGATGGTTACCGACATCCGCTTCCTAACGACAGGCACGTATACCCGAGTGATGATGGATCTGTCCCAAGCGGTTCGTTACGAAAGCCATCGCCTGCCAGCGGATGCCTCAAAGAATTTACCGCCACGCATCTATGTCGATATCTTCGGTGCCCGATTGGCCATGAATTCCAAGGAGTCGATCTTGATCGATGACGGGCTCTTGCGCCAAGTCCGTGTGGGCCAATTTAGTCAAGACGTCGTTCGCGTGGTGCTCGATATGACCAGCACGAGAAACCACGACGCCTTTCTGCTGCCTGATCCCTACCGGCTCGTGATCGATATTCAAGGCCAGGCGCCGGCCGAGGTGCTCGCGCCCGCCGCCAAAAACAAACCCGTTCCCGTGGTCACGGCGAAAGAAAAACCCAGTCCAACCGTCGGAATTCGAAAGATTGTTTTGGACCCCGGTCACGGAGGCAAAGATCCCGGAGCCATCGGTGTCGGTGGGATTGCTGAGAAGGATATCGTTCTAAGTATCGCCAAAAAGTTGGCCAAAAAACTTCAAAAGGAAATGGGCATTCACGTCGTGCTAACCCGGAAGGATGACAGCTTCATTCCTTTGGAAGATAGAACGGCCATTGCCAACGCCGAGAAAGCGGACCTTTTCGTATCGTTGCATATGAACGCAAGCCCGAATGCCGATGCCCGCGGAATCGAAACGTATTACTTGGACAAGACCACCGATGAGGCCGCGATGCGGTTGGCGGCGAGAGAGAATGCCACGTCGCGCAAGAACGTGTCGGATTTGCAGTTCATTTTGAGCGACATGGTGCAGAGCATGAACCTCGAAGAGTCGATCTCCTTAGCCTATCGGCTGCAGGCGTCGTTGGTGGACGGCATGTCAAAGAGAATGGAAGACGTGAGAGATCTCGGCGTCAAGAAGGCCCTTTTCTACGTGCTGGTCGGCGCTCGCATGGCGAGTGTCTTGGTGGAGATGTCTTTTATCACGAACAAGAGCGAAGGTCGGGCGATGAGTCAGGAAAACTATCAGGATGCCATGGTTGAGGCGCTGTACGAGGGAATCCAAAGATACGCCCAAGCGACGATAGCGGCGAAGACCCTCTAGGAACAAAAACACGTGGACGTGATAGCTCTTTCTCGCTCGCTCCTGGACGAAACGAAAGCCCAGTCTGACCTCAAACGGCTGGCGCGGTTGTACGTTTTAAGGGCGCGCGAGCTCTTGTTTGAAAAGCACCGGACCGGCGCCGGCGGACTGGAAATCATCGGGGCCTATTCCACGATGATGGACCACTTGATCCGACACCTCTTCGGCATCGTCAGCGAGGAATTTACTCGGCGTTTTCCTGGTCAAAGCCAGCGCTTTGCCGTGGTTGCCCAGGGAGGATACGGGCGCGGCGAATTGAATCCACAATCCGATATCGATCTCCTGTTTCTCTACCCATGGAAGATCTCTCCGTACGTAGAGTCCGTCACTGAAAAGCTCCTGTACACGCTTTGGGACGCCGGACTGCAAGTCGGGCACGCCGCCCGGAGTACGACCGAATGTATGCGCTTGGCTGAAAACGACATGAAAGTAAAAACGGCGCTGCTGGATGCGCGCTTTCTCTGCGGAGACTACTCACTTTACGGCGGTTTCGAAAAAGGGGTCGAGTCGCGTCTGCTTAGAAGGAAGATCAACCGATTCGTACGCGAAAAACTCGAAGAAAACCGCATCCGGCACGAGAGTTATGGCGGTTCTGTTTATCTTCTGGAACCGGAAGTCAAAGAAGGCGAGGGGGGACTGCGGGACCTTCATACAGCGCGATGGATCGCTCGAGTTAAATTACGCGCAAAAGATTTGGACGCTCTCGCCTTGAACGGCGTGATCAGCTCGGATGACGTTGCTGATCTCAAGGAATCCCAGGATTTTCTCCTGCGAGTTCGCAATGAGCTTCATTTTTCAACCGGCAAACATCAGGACCAGCTGACCTTCCAAGAACAGGAAAAAGTAAGCACGGCTCTGGGGTTTCAGGGAGAGGGGACGTTGCGGGGGGTCGAGGTTTTCATGCGGACTTATTATCTGCACGCCTCTCGAATCAGCCGCCTGACGTCGCTCATTATCCACCGCTCAGTGGAATCCGCGCGATCCCTTTTTAGCGGAAAATATACTTTCGGCAGGAACCTGCGCGACGGGATTCGCATTTTTAAAGGGCAAATCTCCGTCACAAAACCGGATATTCTCAAGACCAACCCCGGAAATCTCATCTGTATTTTCGACGACATGCAGAAGTACGGCTGCCAGATGGCGCAGGAGACACGCGAGCTTTTGCGCGAACATTTGTACCTGATCGATGATCAGTTTCGCCGGTCGGCTGCCGCCAATATTCCGTTCTTTGAGATTCTCAAATGGAAGGAAGGAGTGTACGAGACCCTCTCGGAGATGCATCGTTGCGGCGTCCTCGGAGCCTTTATTCCGGAGTTTGGAAGACTTCTGTGTATGGCCCTGCATGACGCCTATCATATTTACACCGTCGACCAGCACTCGCTGCGACTCATCAAGGAGATCGAACGGCTGAAGGCGGGTGAATACAAGGATTCACTGCCGCTTCTCACTCAACTGGCGCGCGACGCTCAAAAGATCGAGCTGCTCTATTTGGGATTGATGTTTCACGACATTGGCAAGGGATTCGGGGGCGGCCATTCCGAAATTGGCGCTCGGATGGTCCGGCAGATCGCCCGGCGCATGCGGCTCAATGCGGACGACGGGGCGTTGGTCGAATTCTTGGTGCGTCACCATTTATTGATGACGCATTCGGCTTTTCGCCGCGATTTAGAGGACAATAAGACGATCGCTGATTTCGCCAAAACCATGGGCAGCGTCAACAATCTGAATATGCTCTATCTTTTGACCTTTGCCGATGTCAAAGCAGTGGGGCCCGACGTGTGGAATCCTTGGAAAGCCTCTCTTTTGGGAGAGCTTTACGTCAAAACGTTGAATCTTCTAGAAGATGTGGAAAAGGGAGAATTTGAACGGGAGGATGTTCGAGCCGTTCTCCGAAGAATACAGGCGCGGGTCCGCCGTCAGCTATCTAAAGATCATGGTGCGGAACGAGTCAATCATTTTTTCGAATCCATGCCGGAACGCTATTTTCTCTCCACGGCGGAAGACGACATGCCGGGACATTTTGAATTGATGGAGCGATTCGACGGCAAGGGCGCGGTGACCGCCGTGGAACATTTCCCGGAACGAGACTGCACCTCGGTGGCGCTCTGTACGCAGGATAGGCCCGGACTTTTTGCCGCGATCACCGGCGTATTCGCCTCCATGAACCTGGACATTCTCAATGCCAGAATCTTTACTTCCCTCGACGGCCGCATTCTCGATGTGTTTCGGGTGTCCCATCGCGGACGTTCGGACGTTGTCATGGCGGAGCAAAAGTGGACGAAGTTTCGCTCGACCCTGGACGGCGTTTTAAGCGGCCGGATTGACGTCGAGCCACTGGTAGAGAGTTCGCAGCGTTCGCCTTTTTTGAACAAGCGGGTGCCGAAAGTGTCAACCGTAATTGAAGTCGACAATGAAGCGTCGGACGGCTTCACGATCGTCGAAGTTTTTACCGAGGACCGCATCGGCGTGCTGTTTACGATTACCCACGGTTTGCACCGGCTAGGACTGTCCATTCACGTGGCGAAAATATCGACCAACGTCGATCAGGTCGCGGATGTCTTCTACGTCACCGACCAGAGCGGCAACAAGGTCGAACGGCCGGATCGTGTCGAAGAAATTCGTGATTCTTTGTACCGAAGCCTCGCTCCTCAAAATGAAAGAATCGCTGAGTCCGCACATTGATTCCTTTCTGTCGATGGTCGCCGTCGAGAAAGGTTTGGCGAAAAATACGGTCGAAGCCTATAGCCGCGACCTCTGTCGGCTTGCGGAATTTCTCGTTTCTCGCGGGGTCTCGTCTTGGCCAGAACTAAAACCGATCCACCTTCGTTCCTATTTTTCATTTCTCCGTAAGGACGGATTAAGCAACCGGAGTATCGCCCGGCACATAGTGACCGCGCGGCGTTTGTGCCGGTTTTTGGAAATGGAAGAAGTGATCCGCGAAAATCCGGTTCCTCCTCTTCTTCTGATTCCTCCTGGCAGAAAACTGCCTCAGACTTTGTCCGGCGACGACGTTCGAGCGCTGCTGAGTCAGCCCGACCCTTCGGGTTTGCTCGGCAGCCGTGACCGGGCCATGTTAGAACTCTTGTACGCAGCCGGCCTGAGAGTCTCAGAACTGGTGTCGTTGGAAACCCAGCAAATCAATTTTCAAGGAAATTATCTGACCGTAAAGGGAAAGGGCTCCAAAGTGAGGGCCGTGCCCTTCGGCAAGTGGGCCAATGAGGCCCTGATTCGCTACGTGAAAGAAATCAGGCCGCGGCTGCTCAAAGGGCGATCGAGCCCGTCTTTATTTATCACTCGTTCGGCAAAGCCACTGACAAGACAGGCATTTTGGAAGTTAATCCGCCGCTATGCTTTGGCCGCCGCCATAGATAAGAGAGTGACGCCGCACACGCTTCGGCATTCCTTCGCGACCCATCTTCTTGAAGGGGGCGCCGACCTCCGGTCGGTTCAATCGATGTTGGGCCATGCGGACATTTCGACGACGCAAATCTATACCCACGTTAATGGCGCTCGACTCAAAGAAGTGCATCGCCGGTTTCACCCAAGAGAGAGCGGCGACCGCAAAGTGAAACGGAATACTGGAGTCGTGGAGTAATGGAGCGGTGGAGTATTGGGAGCGCATCCCTCCCGCACTCCATTACTCCAGTCCGCCCTCGGGTTTTTGACTTGTGTTTTCTTCGGGCTTGCCGTATTCATAATACGTAAAGGCTCATTGGAACGATCTTGCAAGAAACCGTTCAAGAAGTTGCCGTCTGGGCTTTTCCTGTCTTGGTCGCCATCATATTTCATGAAGTTGCCCACGGATGGGTGGCGTTTCAATTTGGCGACTCAACCGCGGCGCGAATGGGCCGGCTGACGCTGAATCCGATTTCGCACATTGATCTTTTCGGCACGATTCTTTTGCCGTTTTTTCTGATCATCGTCGGCGCGCCGTTTGTGTTCGGTTATGCCAAGCCGGTTCCCGTGAACTTCCACAACCTCCACCATCCAAAGAGGGATATGATTTGGGTGGCCGGCGCTGGGCCTGCAACGAACATTCTCATCGCGGTGGTGAGTGTTTATCTGCTAAAGTTTCTCAACGCGTCGGGCGGTCTCTTGCCGGCGTTTGTCGGAACTCCCTTAGCGCTCATGGCCCAATACAGTGTCATGATCAATGCGATGTTGGCCGCATTTAATTTGTTGCCGCTGCCGCCTTTGGACGGCGGCAGAGTGCTGGTAGGATTGCTCCCTGAGCCGTACTCATCCGCGGTCGCGCGAATAGAACCCTATGGATTCTTGATTATCCTGGTGTTGATAATGACTCACACGCTGGATGTTTTCATGGGGCCTCTAGTCTATTTTGTGTCGCGACTACTCGGAGGACTGGTGGTAGGATAAACAAGTATGGACACGATCGTTAGCGGCATGAGACCGACGGGAGGACAGCTTCATCTGGGCCATCTCCACGGCGCGCTCAAGAACTGGGTGCGTCTGCAGGACCAATACCACTGTTACTTCTTTGCGGCCGATTGGCATGTGCTGACAACAGATTATGCTTCGCCGCAGAATATCGAGCAGAACACACTTAAGATAGCGATGGATTGGTTAAGCGTCGGTCTCGACCCGGAGCGCTGCGTCATTTTTCGTCAATCGCGCATCAAAGAACACGCGGAGTTGCATCTTCTGCTGTCTATGATCACGCCGGTTCCGTGGCTCGAACGCAATCCGACGTACAAGGAGCAGATCAGAGAACTGGTCGGGAGGGACCTTTCGACTTACGGGTTTCTCGGCTACCCGGTGCTGCAGGCGGCGGACATCGTTATGTATAAAGCAAACAAAGTGCCGGTGGGCCTGGACCAGGCGCCTCATGTCGAGCTGACGCGAGAGATCGTGCGGCGCTTCAATCAGACGTATCGGCCGATTTTTCCCGAGCCTGAGGTGTTACTGACCGAGACGCAGAAGCTGCCGGGACTGGACGGCCGCAAGATGAGCAAGAGTTACAATAACGCGGTCTTTCTTTCGGACACGCCTAAGGAGATTGATCAGAAGTTAAGCCGCATGATGACCGACCCGGCCCGGGTCAAGCGCAGCGATCCCGGCGAACCGGAGAAATGTCCGGCGTTCCAGCTCCATAAGATCTATTGCACGCCCGAGGAGATCGAATATGTCTCGAAAGGCTGCCGCACCGCCGGGATAGGCTGCCTCGAATGCAAGAAGGTCATGATCAAACACGTCGTGGAGGAGCTCGCGCCGATTCAACAGAAGCGAGCCGCCTTGGAGAAACGGCCTGGCGAGGTCGAAGAGGTCCTCGCTGCAGGCAACCGGACGGCACAGCAGAAGGCCTCGGAAACCATGGCCGAAGTGCGTGAGACTTTAGGACTGTGACGACGCGAGTCCAATTAGAATTCTTCGAAAATCCCCTGGACCTCTTGCTTCATCTCATTAAGAAGAACGAGGTCAGCATCACTGATATTCCGATCGCGACTATCACCGAGCAGTATCTAGCTACTCTGGAGTTGATGCAGAGCCTCAATCTCGACCTGGCCGGAGAATTTCTGGTCATGGCGGCTACCCTGATCCACATCAAATCCCGCATGCTGCTTCCGGCCGGCGACGATGAACCCGATGAAGACGAAGGCCCCGATCCGCGCGACGAGCTGATACGTCGACTGCTCGAGTACCAGCGTTTCAAGGAAGCAGCCGATCAACTCGAACAACGAGAAATTCTCACGCGGGACGTGTTTGTCCGATCCGCGGCCCCCGTCGAAGAAACTCCGGCTACCGGGTTTCGCGAGGTGTCCGTATTTGAACTCTTGACGGCGTTGCGGCGCGTTCTCGACCGCCTGCCCAAAGACAATGTCCATGAAATTACCTTGGAAAAGATCACAGTTCGGGAAAAAATGACCCTGCTGCTGGATACGCTGCGCTCTAAGGGGAAAGTGCTTTTCGAAGCGCTCTTCAGCGAGGTCAAATCGCGGATGGAAGTCGTAGTGACCTTTTTGGCGATGCTCGAGCTCGTCAAAGGATGCGCCATAAGAATTTTCCAAGAAGAAGCAGCCGGACCGATCGTCATTGAAGCGGCAGTAGGTATCGATGACGCCTTGATCGCCGTCGAAAACTCCGAGGAAGAACAGCATGGAACGTGAAGATTTAAAATCGATTGTCGAGAGCTTGCTGTTTGTTGCCGATGGGCCGGTGACGCTGCAGCGCTTGGAGGAGGTACTGGAAGGAGCGAGCAAGGAAGATATTCGCTCCGTTTTGGATGAGCTTCAACGAGAACTCGACACGCAGCGCCGCGGCGTGCGTTTAGTTGAAGTCGCGGGCGGCTTTCAGTTGCGAACGGCAAAAGTCAATGCAGATTTGGTCAAAAAGTTTCTCGGCGGCCGACCTGCGCGCATGAGCCGGCCGACCCTCGAAACACTTGCGATCATCGCCTACCGTCAACCTATCACCAAAGCTGAAATCGAAGCGATTCGAGGCGTCGACGTCGATGGCGTGATCAGTACGCTGCTGGAACGCGGGCTGATTCGAGCGGTCGCCCGCAAGGACGTCCCAGGTCGCCCGTTTCTATATGGAACCACGCCCGAGTTTTTACAGTTATTCAATCTAAAAGACCTCAGCCATTTGCCGACTTTGAAAGAGATGGAAGAAATCACGCTGCCCGAAGTGCCGGGAGATGAAGTATCGCTCGAAAATACCGAAGAGAGCTAATCTTGCCGATCCATGGAACGCCTGCAAAAGATCCTTTCGCGAGCGGGTGTCGCTTCCCGTCGGGAGGCGGAGCGATGGATCGTGGAAGGCCGGGTTTCTGTCAATGGAACCATAGTACGAAAGCTCGGCTCGCAGGCGGATCCGTTCAAGGACAGCATTAAAGTCGACGGCAAACGGATCAAGACAGGCGCAGCGCCGCTCTATTTCGCGTTTCATAAACCACCGGGAGTCATCACAACTGTCAACGATCCTCAGCACCGTCCCGATCTGACGGAATTCGTTGCCCCGCTGGGAGCCAAACGTCGGGTCTTTCCAGTGGGCCGGCTGGATTTCAATTCCGAAGGACTTTTGCTTCTCACCAATGATGGCGAATTCGCGCGCCGGCTGACCCATCCCCGCTTTGGAGTTAAAAAGACCTACCGCGTCAAGTTGAGCGCGTGCCCGACCGATAGGGACCTGGCGGTTCTCCGCCAGGGGATTCGTTTAGAAGATGGGATTGCCGCACCGGCGCGCGCGCGCGTCGTAGAGAAATTAAGGAAAAACGCCTGGGTTGAAATCGAAATTCACGAGGGAAAAAACCGCGAAGTGCGCCGCATGTTCGGGGCTTTGGGTTATTTCGTCGAGAAACTGATCCGGATACGCGTGGGCGCCGTCTCCTTGGCGCCTCTGCCTCGCGGCGAGTTGCGACCGCTCTTGCAAGGAGAAATCAAAGCGTTGAAAGAAGCCGTCGGCCTCTAGAATTCGTACTTCACTGCGTTCATCCGAATATTTCACCCGATACCAAAAGTCACGCCTCGTGTCGACGGTTTTGGGATAGGATCGAATCAACTGAGCCGCAGAGAAGAAAAGAGTTTCAAAAAAAGAGGGGCGACGTGAAAGTCGGCCCCTCTCTTATTCGCGATGAGTCCCTCGCTCAGTGACGCAGACTGCAGAACTCTTCGTAGTCGATGAGTTCGTGGATGGTTGGATGATCGCCGCACATCGGGCAGTTGGGATCGCGCCGCAGATTGAGCGTGGTGATCTCCATGGTCAAGGTGTTGAAGCATAAGAGCCGGCCGATGAGGGAATCCCCTTTGCCGAGGATCAGCTTGATCGCTTCCAGAGCCTCGATTGTTCCTATAAGCCCGGGAAGCACTCCCAAAACGCCGGCTTCGGCGCAGCTCGGCGCCATGTCCGCCGGAGGCGGTTCGGGATAGAGGCAGCGATAGCAGGGCCCTTTGCCTGGATAGAAGACCGTGGCCTGCCCGTCGAATTGGAAAATGCTCCCATGCACATTGGGAGTCTTGGTCAAAATACAGGCGTCGTTCACCAGATAGCGCGTCGGGAAGTTGTCGGACCCGTCGACGACGATATCGTAATCCTTGATGATCTCCATGATGTTCGAAGAGGTTAGTTTCTCCTGGTAGGGGATGACCTTTACGTCGGGATTCAGCCCCTCGAGCGTCAGCTTGGCCGATTCGACTTTAGGCTTGCCGACACGGTCATTGGTATGGAGAATCTGCCTTTGGAGGTTTGAAATATCAACCACGTCGTTATCGATAATGCCGAGAGTGCCGACTCCAGCGGCGGCCAAATAATAAGCAGAAGGGCAGCCGAGACCACCAGCGCCGACCATCAGAACCTTGGCCTTTAAGAGTTTCGCCTGGCCTTCTTCTCCCACTTCGGATAACAGAAAGTGCCGGCTGTAGCGGATCAGTTGCTCAGGGGTAAACTGAAAATCCTGAACCCATTTATACCCGGCGTTTTTCCACGCGGCGTATCCGCCCGCCATGGACGACACGTTTTGGTAGCCCATCTCGCGCATGATCTTTGCGGCCAGGAGGGAACGAACGCCACCGGCACAGTAGGCGACGATGGGCGTGTTTTTATCGGGAACAGTATTTTCGACTTTGATCTCGAGAAATCCGCGTGGCAAAGAAACGGCCCCGTCCAAGTGGCCTTCTCGCCATTCGTCTTTCTCACGAACGTCAAGGATTACAGGCGACTTACCATTGTTTTTCAAGAGATCGCTTACCTGTTGCGCGGTCACCTCCGGGATCTCTTTTCGGGCATCGGCCATGATGTCCTGAAAGGTTTTGGCCATAATTCCTCCTACGCTGGGTCTTGGACCTTATAGGTCTAAATTAGAGCCCGCCTGGGTGAAAGTCAAGTTGACTAATGATGGCGGAACGTCAAGAGCCAGTTCACTTACCGGTAGGGGACGCTTGGTTATCGGTTGGCTGGCCTGATTGTTCCGGTCCATTTTTGACCCTGACGAATCCGCGCGCCTCGAGTTGACGCACGCAAGCTTCGACCGCGTCGTAAAGCGTCTCGCGATTTTCTCCCGGAGCTTGCCGCGCCGAGCAGTTGAGAGTTCTGCTTGTCTTAGGATCGTACATTTGGACGAATAGACTTCGAGGAGAAGCGCATCCGAGAAAGACAAGTACACCCAGCATGACTAAACGGTTTAAGGGTGATCGCATCTTTGGCGAAAATCAATTTCGAAAAATGTTCACGCAGTTTGACCCATCTTTGGAAAAGATGGTAACAAATACGTCAATAAGAACAAGGTAAGCGCTGTCAAAATTGCGTGCATGTGCCCCCGTAGCTCAGGTGGATAGAGCACAGGATTCCTAATCCTGGGGCCGCGTGTTCGAGTCACGCCGGGGGCATTTACCAAATCATTTCTAAGAACAATCGCTTGCATCTCAAAACTCACAGCTACTTTAACTAGGAAACTACCGCTTTTTCCTCTGAAGTGTCCTTAAGGTGGTCAATTTGATCCACAAACGTTTTTTCTCCGCTGAAAATCGCCGCTGCGAGCGTCGACGCCGCGTCGCTCCGCATCTTCGGAACGAAGTGAGTGTAAACGGTAAGCGTGATGTTCACGTTGGCATGTCCCAGCATCGCACTGACTTCGGGGATTGGAGTCCCTCGCATTATGTGAATCGACGCGCCGCTGTGGCGCAGGCTGTGAATCGTAAGGCGGCTCAGCTTCTCATCAGGCTTGGCGTTCTCGTTCGCTTTCTTGATTGCCCGATCCATCGCCCTCCACACGGCTTTTCGATGCTGTGGCCGGCCATCCGCTTGCGGGAACATCAAATCCCACTTACTTGGCGGGCATTGGAGCTTCCACTTCTTTAGAGCCAGGCACAGTTCGTCTGGGATCCTGACCTTGCGGATAGAATGCTTTGACTTCGGAACCCAAAAGACCGGCTCGCGGTTCTTCTCGTCGCCTCTGTATCTGCCTGACCAGCTCCGACGAACGTTAATTTCCTTGGTGTCGAAATCGGCATCCCGCCACATGAAGCCCAAACCCTCGCCGTGACGGACCATCGTCAGTGCGAAAGTGGTCAAGATAGTCTGATCAAAGCCTGGCTCCGCGGACTGGATCAGTTTTAAGAGTTGATCCGGGCTGTATATCTCCTCCGGCCTCACCTCCAAAGCGTCAATATCAATCTCGTCATTCTCGCCAACCTCGTTACTGCCTGTGGCCATGCGCTCTGCGAGAGTCACTGGATTGAAGCGAAGAGTTCTCAAAGCAATCTGTTTGTCAAAGATTGCTGAGAGGGTAGTGAGTACTTTATTGACGGATGGAGCGGTGAGGCCAAGGGTCTTCCATTCGTCGCGCTTCTTCTCAACTGCGGCGGTATCTACGCAGTCCATCCGGTAAGCGCCAAGGGTAGGAGCAATGAACCTGTCAATGTGGTTTTCCCAAAACTCTAACGTCGATTCCTTGATGGGCCCGCCGCGCTTCGACTCAGAAACCTTCTTGCCGTCGAGCCACGCGCGGGCGGCCTGCTCTACGGTAGGGATCTTGGCCGGCGCCACATACTCACGGTTGCGTACCGCCGTGCGCCTTTCGTCGAGCTTGCTCCTGGCGTCCTTCTCACGGTCGAAGCTCTCACGATGCTTTTTACCAATGGCGTCACGAAACGTGATCTGATAGCGACCGCTCGGCAGTTTTCTTATGCCGTTCGATCTTCTTTGCTTCATTCGTGCCTTCCTCCCTTCTTCGATTTCTTGAGATAATCAGACACGAGCCGTCGGACTATCTCACTCGCTGAAGTCTTTTCTTTTAATGCGTGCATCCGAAGTTCGAGCCATAGATCGTCTGGCATGACAACATTCGGCGTGCTCATCTTGGGCGCTTTGCCTCCTTTCTTTGGATTTGCCATGCTTCAGTAATTATCTAATTACCGATTCCGTGTCAAGCAAAAAGGAAAGGGGAGTCAACTTTTTTTCTGGCTGGCGAGGACTTCGTGGAGATCGAAGCGGATATACCGACCTAGCCTGTGGGTAGGAATGTTACCCTGGCGGCTTTGCTCATAAACCCAGCTTACGGGGAGTTTAAGCCGCTTCGCCAGTTCCTCAGGCGCGAGGAGCTCTTGCGGCTTTCCGTTTGCGCCGACTTCTCGAAGCGCCTCTTTAACCGCCTCTCGGATCGCATCCAGGATGGCCTGTCCGAGAAGGGCAGGGGGGTTACTCGGTTCGTTCATCGGCGTCCAGGCCACCTTTGTCACAGTTTGAGAGGCCGATTAAGGGTAAGGTAGGACAGTATCAACCGCCATTCGTTCGTTAATCCTTGGGCGATTTGCCCGCTCTGAGCGTGAGCTTTTATTACTCCGCTGATAGCTCTCGCACGTTCAGGACTGAGTGTCCGGCGCCGTCTGGGCTGCAGTATAGCCGCTACCCGATCGAGCAGCTCTACGGGGAATCGGCAAACCCGCTCCTGATCGCCTACCTGGTGCGACCGGATTTCGGAGCCGAGCTTAAGTAAGGCCTGCCAGGCGTACCCCGACTTTGTAAAAGCGCAGACTTCATGACCGCCATAAGGATAGATCGTGCCGCGTTTGCAAAGAATCTCGACATACCAACGCCCATCGCCCCGAACGTGAGTGTTCGATTCGGCCCCATAGGACTCCTCTAGGCGAAACCTGTATCTATTCGCCTTTGCCCATGGCCGAAGATCCACACACCCCGCAAAACCGCAACGACGACAGTCGCCAAGATGCTCGCCGGTCGGACAGATACCGAGTTCTGTCTCATGGCAAATCGGAAGTAGCGTTTGACTCCGCGGTAAGTCGCGCGTAGATTGCGCCTCGAAGGCTTGCATTTTTCTTTTCTCCTTCGCCCCCGATCTGGTTTGGTCGCCGTTCGGGGGTTTTTTTTACCTTAGCTAATCATCGACGCTACGTTTCCGCCTGGCCATTCCCCGCGCCCTGTTCCGTTAGCATTTGGGCGTAGCGCAGTAGGGCTGATCGGGCCATCTCGCGCCGTGACAGCAGCAGCTTACGTTGCTCGATAGAGAAGCATGCGATCCGGTAACAGAAACCGTGAGCACTCCAGAGGGGAAGGCAGAACGCCCGGACTAAAGCCGGTGGCAGACCAGATTCCAGAAGAAGACCCGATCCAGCGGTCAACGCGCGCATCAAGCGCATCGCAACGCTTCCGGTGAAAGCCCATAGCTGCCGCTCAGGCACTAACCGGCTTATCAACTTCATCCGTTTGTTGCTCACGGCGCTCTCGCCTCCATCGACGTTTCTTTCTTCTGCTGTTTGTAAATCAGGATGTCCCTTATCTTTCGGATCTGCTGCTTGATTAGAGTTGGATCGGTCGTCCGGAAATCTTTGGCAATGCGCACTACGAGTCCTCCTGGCCTCTTGTCATCCAGGTAAGTAAGCACTCGCGCCTGAATGTCTTTGAGGTCCGCCGCGTTATCTTCTTTCTTCGCGGCATCCCACACTTCGAACACGTCTTTGGTGCTTAGCCGTTGGATCTCATGGACAAACGCACGCTGTCCTGACTTCTTGGCCGCGTTTTCGACTTCCCTCATCGTCAATTGGCCGCTCCCCAACATCTGCTTGGCGTACTCCTTGGCCTGCGGGTCTTTGTCCCTAAACATCTGAGATAGCTTCGCGCTGTTCTTCATTATCTCCATCTCTGCGGGAGTGAGGGCGTGAAGGCTATTCAAAAACTTAGTGTGTGCAAGACCCTCGGCGTTCGACTCTCGGTAATTTCGCGGAACTGGCGTCCAGCCCATAATCATGTGGGCTTTTTCGGAAGGAGTAATATTGCTCTGCTCTTTCATTGATTTGATATTCTGGTAAGAGAAGGGCAATGGAGTTTCCGCAACGCTCTTGCCCATTTCAATTGATTGTTGGCTCCACGATGCTCCTGGGGTATAAATTCTGTTGCCGTTGTAGTCCATATTCACGAGCAACTCATGGGTTTTTGATACCACCGGATTGAAGCGACTGAAAAGCGCCTGTACGGGATGGCGTAAGGCGTAGTAGCTTCTGAAGTAGTCCGGTTGCCACAGTCGAATGTCGTTTCCGTTGGCGTCCTTTTTCCCGGTTCTTGCGGCAATGAAATCGTGATGATCTCGCGGCATTTCGCCGGTCATGACGTAATTTGCGATCGCGCTCTCGATCCCATGAACCAAAGCAGCGCCGACAAAGTATTTAGCCGCCAGCTTTTCTTTTCCTGTGAGTTCGATCGGAGAGCCGCGGCCGACCGCTTCAGAAGCAAGATTGATCGCGCTACCAATTGCACCCTTGGCTCCACTTGCCGCAAGTCGGAAAGTTCCCAACTGCCAAGTGGGATACGCAAAAATAAACCGCGCCCAATTTTTTAGCGCGTTAGTGAAATAAAGCTGGTCGTGTGGAATCTGGCCCATTGTGTCGTTTAAGTGATTTTCGATATCGAATCCAAGGCTGTCCCTTTCTGCCGCAGTAACCGCCTCCATGCCACCCTTAGCTTTAGCAAGATCCTCGAGCCTTTCTGCATAGAGGCGCATTTGGGTTCCCGCTTTCACGCGAGGCACGATGTATCCCATGACCGATTCGCCGACAATTTTCTCGACATCCTTGAGTGTCCGAATCGGGTGTAGTCCTGCTACGTCCTTAACCGTATCAACAAGTGTGGCACCCAGCATTTTATGGAGTGGTTCAACGTTAAGTTTAGAAAGCCGCTGCAAATCGCTGCCGATGTGAAGTGATGTTCGAGAACTCGGAACACGTGCGCCACTTTCGCGAAACAATGCAATGTCGGACTCCGCTCCGGGATACTCTTTACCGGCGAGAGCCTCGAATGTATGAGAGGCTTTAAAGTAATCGAGGACAGGATTTATCGGAGCCTTCGCTAGCCTTCCAGCTGCGGTCTTTAGACCATGACCATCCCCAGTGAATAAAGAATAGAGGCCATCAACGAGTGGCCTTCCGGTGGAAGTGGCCAGATCGGCATTGGCTATAAAATTTGGGTGAAATGCGCTGAAAGATACCCTTGCGAAATTGATGAAATTTATCGGAGCCATGATCGCTCTGGCAAATGGCCCCATCTTCGAAGGCGAAGCGTAGTTATTGAGAATCCGCACGAAGTCTTTAGGCCCGGCAAGAACACCTCTGCCTTTAAGGTTTAATAGATTGCCGCGGGAATCCTTCAAATAGTCTTCGGTTGCCCGATCAATCGGCATCTCCTTCGTAATGTTTCGGAGCAGTCCGTCTTTCATCGCGCCGTCAACCACGTTTAGATGAGCAAGAAACTTTCTCTCCTGAGCCAACGACTGCACCATCAGATCAACTGGGTTATCGTAAAGCGGTTGGAGGCCGACCTCGCGCCTTGCCACTTCGTAGGTGGGGATAACGCGGTCTTTTAAAAATCCCTCTTTACCCGTCAAGGTTTGCCGCGCTTCCCGCCACTCGCGGATTTTCGCCGCGTTGGTTGCCGGATCGCCCTTGTAAAGATGGCCGACCCAATTCTCGATATAGTTTTCCAAGCCGTCGATTTTCTCCGTGATTTGTTTCCATGTCGTCGTCCATTGCGTGTCGCTCGTAGGAATCGAGGACGCCCATTCCCTTATTTTCCATGCGGTCAAAAAAGTTCTTGAGCGCTTGAGTCTCAAGCTTTAGCTTCACTTCTTCGAAATGGCTTTCTTTTCCCGCCTTCCTTAATCGGATGCCGGCCTCTCGCCCTAGGGGTAGCCTGTCCGGAGCAAACTTTGCTCGCATGGTGTGCAGCCAATCGTTCGAGGAAATGGCAACTCGTTTCGCCAGATCGCCGGTTTTCTGTGGGATGTTGGCAACGTCTTTTAGCTTCCCCCAACCTTCATCGAAAATCTTTTGTCCTACGTCACCGGGAATGAGCCCGCCGCTAAGCGAGAACGGTTCTTTTTTTACCTTCTCCTTGGCGGCCTCTTTGAGTGCGGCATCGGCCTGTTTCGGATACACCGGCTCTTTCATGAGAATCGACTTTTTCGTCTTGGTGGCGTCCCCCCACTTGTAGTTAACGGGACGCTCTGAGCGGAATTTATAAGCCTGGGCCTCTTTCGGCGTCATGAAGTTTCCTTCAGGGTCTACCCAGCCAGCCTCTTTGATGTTTGCCCCTTTGGGCAGTTGCGAAAATATGGAGTCGTGACGCTTGCCGACTTCTCCGGTTACAATCGATCCGTCTTCTAGTCTGATCGCCGGCCGGACTTGGCCTGGTTCTGTGCGTCGTCCTCCCAGCATCCCGCGCATCTCATTGGCTGCGGCGATTTCCTCCGGG
>WNGL01000833.1_pt1 | contig 41382 bp, 35 predicted proteins | sample 5400591 | NCBI WGS metagenome assembly WNGL01 (sample SAMN13153377, study PRJNA577476) | soil metagenome | isolation source: 80 cm soil or saprolite under Garry oak tree replicate 1 | place: USA:California | collected 2016-06-15
GCCTATGAACACGCTGAACGGCAGGCCATGAGCTTGCTCGACCAAGGCTTTCATTTGGGCGGCGTGATTCGAGCCGACCGAGATGAACTCCATGAACGGTAAGACGTTCATCGATACGAATGTTTTAATCTATGCGCATGACATAGATGCAAGTGCGAAGCACCAAGTCGCAAAAGCGGTTCTCCGCGAGCTTTGGAGCGAACGAGCGGGCGTTCTCAGCATGCAAGTGCTCCAGGAATTCTATGTCAACGTCACACGAAAGATCGCGTCTCCGTTGTCAAAGGATTTAGCACGCCTTGTGGTGAGCAGCTATGCGATTTGGTGCATGGAAACTACTCCCACGGAAATTTCTGCGGCATTTCGAATCGAGGACGAATCGCGAATTGGTTTCTGGGATGCCCTAATCATTTCAAGTGCCGCAAAGAGTGGCGCGACTCGGATTCTCTCGGAAGATTTGAGCGCTGGACAACGGATCGCCGGCATTCTTGTTGAGAATCCCTTTGCCGGTATCCACTGACGCGTCGCGCGAAAGCGACCCTGGCAGTATTCGAGCATGTAGCCGGAGGAGGAATGGCGCGCCCGGAGGGGTTCGAACCCCCGACCCCTAGCTCCGGAGGCTAGTGCTCTATCCATCTGAGCTACGGGCGCGCGGTGGGCGGCCCGATGAATTCGCGGGCCCGCCGTCTATCCATTCCGCACCAAGAACCCAACGGGTGCCGAAAGGAAGCTTCATTGTAGCGCGGCGGGACGCATCTAGGCCAGCGCTTAGCCGCGGGCGAGGTTTTTGATTTGCCTGGCGAGCTTTTCGATCTCTTCCGCCTTCTTCACCATTTGCAGAGACAGAACGTCTGCGGAATCCGTCTTGTCCACTTCCTTCTTCAGGTCTTCGGCCAGCTCCAGAAGGCGCTCGACGTCCTTCTTGATGTTCTTCTGATTGTCCTTCAGAAGGGCGTGCGGGTCGGGCTTGACTTCGGGCTCGTTCTCGCCGGGCTTTTGGTCCGGATAGGGCGGACGCTTAGCCGGTTGCTGGCTTTCGAGCCGCGAAGGTATCGCAGCCAGACCCGCGGCCGCAGCGAAAATCATTCCCAAGAACGAACGGCGATCGCTGGCATTCATCATTCTTATCATTGCTCACTCCCTGCCAAAACAGGAACCCTCAGTCGCCTCATGAGGCCTCCTCTGCATAAGGAAGAGGACCGATGCCAGCCCCCAGGCCGGCGCGACAAAATCCTTCCTGTTTCCTCCACCCGCGCCCGCGGCATCCCGATGATATAATGCGGCTCCCTATATTGTATGACCATCTTCTCCGGAAAATGGCCGGAATTCACCTGGGGCGACGGCATCCGCCTGGCGGGAATCTGCATCGCTGCATTGATCTTGATGTGGCTGCTGAAACTGATGACGCGATGGCTGGTGAAGCCCGCGGCGTCGCAGGGGCGGGTGGCGCTGATTCGCGAGGAGCAGACGCGCCGGCTCGCCGGAATCCTCAACACCGTTGGCGTGACGATAATTCTGGGAGCCGCCGTACTCACGGCGCTGGACGTCGCCGGGATTAACGTCACCCCGCTCGCTGCGGTGGCCGGCTTGGCCAGTGTGGGCATCGGCTTCGGCGCGCAAAATGCCATCCGCGACGTCGTCAGCGGTTTCCTGATTATCTTCGAGGATCAATACATCGTGGGGGACACCATCCAGATTGGCGACACCACGGGCCGCGTCGAACACCTCACCCTGCGGCGCACGGTCCTGCGAGATGCGCAGGGAGCGATGGTCACCATAAGCAACGGCGAGATCCGCAAGGTGGCCAATCTCAGCCGGGAATGGTCGCAGATCTTTGTGGATATTTCGCTGGGCCCGGACGCGCCGCTCGAGGTGGCTCTGGCCCTGCTGGAAAAAGCCGCGGGCGAATTCCGCTCCGACGCGACGTGGTCGCCGGCCCTGGTGGATGGCCCGCGAGTCCTCGGGGTGCAATCGCTCGAACGGGAATGCACGGTGATCCGCATGCAAGTCCGCACGCTGCCGATGCGCCAGGACGATGTGGGCCGCGAGCTTCGCCGCCGAGTTCAGAACCAATTCACGCAGAAACGGATTCCGCTCACCGCGCTGCGCCGAATCGAGTGGAGCAGCCGGGAAGTTTCCGAGCCGGGCCCCGGATTCGCGGCGGAACCGCGACAAGGAGGAGTGCCATGGGACAGGTGACATACGATCAGGTCAATTTGATGCTGCGGCTGTACGAACTGCGCCGCGAGCCGCGTTTGCGCGACGCGCGCTCGTGGTTCGTGCAACATTTCTACGCGGCCACCCCCGAAGAGATGGCGCAGAAGTTTCCCCCGGGAAGCACGGAGAACACCAATATCCGCATGGCCGTCAGCTATTGGGACATGGCGGCGAGCATCGCCAACCGCGGGCTGATTGACGACGAGCTCTTCTTCGAGAACAACGGAGAGGTCTGGGTGGTCTGGGACCGTATTCGCAACATCGTCCCAGCGTTGCGATCGTCCTTTCAAAACCCAACCATGTTCTCGAACCTGGAAGAATGCTGCCGACGCTTGGAAGCTTGGAGGGAGCGCAAGGCTCCCGGTTCGACGGCGGCGATGCGGAAAATGATGGAGCAGATGAGGGCCAGCGCAAAGTCAGCCTGAAATTGACGCTAAGGATCAGCGGTTAGAAGCGGTATTCCCCGAGAGGCTACTCGCAGAGCGAACGGGCTAGGTGATGTGGGTGTGCAGATCCGTCAGCTTGGCCTCCGCTGCGGATCCGGCCTGGCTGGCTTCATCCGGCAAGGCAATTTCCGTGCGGTTTCGCCCGGCGTTCTTCGCGCGATACAGAGCGGCATCAGCAATGCGGATCAATTCCTCGGCGCCGGCCGTGTTCCAGTCAGCAGCAGCGACGGCGCCGATGCTGAGCGTGATGCTCAAGGGACCCGCTTTTGTGTGGAACGGGGGCGAGGAAAAAGCCAGACGGATCTGCTCCGCGCGTCCGGCTGTTTTCCCCGGGGGGCACCCCGGCAACAGGATCAGGAATTCCTCTCCGCCGTATCGGCCGGCCACGTCATAGTCGCGCACCGAGCTCACAAAGCGCCTGGCGGCCTCCTGCAGAACTTCGTCCCCCACAGCATGCTCATGCGTATCGTTGATCGATTTGAAATGATCAATGTCGCATAGCAAGACGCCTACCGAGCCGCCCTCGCGCCGGGCACGCGCTATATCCCGCTGCAGCATGTCAAGAATTGCCGAGCGGTTCCAGAGCCCCGTCAGGGCGTCGTGGGTAGCCTTGACTTGCATCTCTTCGCGCGCCGCCACGAGTTCATCCTCCAATCGCAGAATTCGCAGGCCCGCGCGCAGCCTGGCCTTGAGTTCCTCGGGGTTAAGAGGCTTTGTGAGGTAGTCGTCCGCGCCCGATTCGAATCCTTCGACGACATCCGGCGTGGCATCCTTCGATGTCAGCAGCAGGATGTACGTGTAGGCTCGTCCGGTTCGCATGCGCACGTGCTGGCAGACCGCAAGGCCATCCATGCCCGGCATCATCCAGTCCAGCACCGCAACGCGTGGCGCGCCTTCTTTGCGGAGGACTTCCCATGCTTCTGACCCGTTAGCCGTGGCGACTACTTCATAGCCCGCCTTGACGAGCAGCCGGGAGAGGAGCACGCGCGAAATCGGGTCGTCCTCTGCAATCAAGACCTTCATCCGACGACCTCTCTGCAAAGCTCCGCCAGGGCTTGTTCGGCGCAGGTGACCTCTCGTTCCAGCGAAGCGCTTTCTTCCATCGCCCCTTGCAGATCTCCGCTGCGGCCCATGTGTTCGAGTTTTGCCGCCACTCCGCGAGCCCGAACAGCGGCCATGTTGGCTAGCGCTCCCTTCAGGCAGTGCGCAGCGCGTTCGACTTTTTTCGCGTCACCCGCCGTAATGGATTCGCGCAGCGCTTGGAATTGCTGCGGGTAATCCGCGCGGAATACGCCCACCAGCTCCGCAAGAAGCTCCGCATCTCCGGAGACTCTCTCGAGCAAGTCTGCCGCGTCGAGCACCGGGCCAGCCGGCTCTTTTGCGCTGACGGGTGGTGAAGATTTCTCGGTGTGGTTTGCAGTTTTCATGTGTCTCATGATCTCCTCGAAGAGCGCATTCGGGCGGATGGGCTTTGCTATGTACCCGTCCATTCCGGCATCCAGACATTTTTCTCTGTCGCCTTTCATGGCGTGCGCGGTCATGGCAATGATCGGGACATGCCCTCCCAAGTACTTCTCTCGCTCGCGAATCAAGCGCGGTCATGGCAATGATCGGGACATGCCCTCCCAAGTACTTCTCTCGCTCGCGAATCAAGCTGGCGGCCTCCAGTCCGCCGATTTGGGGCATTTGGACATCCATCAGCACAGCATCAAAACTCTGACGATTGAGCGCCTCCAACGCTTCGCGGCCGTTTGCCGCCACGACGACCTTGTTGCCGTACCTTTCGAGCAGCCGCACCGCCAGCTTCTGATTGACCGCGTTGTCCTCCGCGAGGAGAAACTGGAGCCCCGTCGGGATTCGGGAGTTTGGCAGACTCTCCGAGCACCGCGGAATCTCCTCCCGGGTGCGGGAGCGCCCCATAAGGTGCAACAGTGATTCCAGGACGTATGCGCTTCGCAAGCTCAAATCCGTCCATTCCGGGCATATGGCCGTCGAGAAGCGCAATAGGTATCGTTTCGCCGGCCGCCTGAGCCCGAGCAATCTCGGCGAGGGCGGCCGCACCACTGTCTGCCAGGATGGGCCGCATGCCCCAGCACTTTAGCATCCGCTCGAGAATTCGGCGGTTCGTGGCATTATCGTCCACAACCAGCACGGAAACTCCTCGAAGCACTTCAGGAGATGGAAACGGAGGTTTGCGTTCGCGATCGTGGCCCACCTGGAGTCTGACCGTAAAATAAAACGTGCTTCCCTGCCCAGGCTCGCTTTCAACCCGGATTCCTCCGCCCATGAGATGGACCAATTGAGCCGTGATGGAAAGCCCCAGCCCTGTCCCCCCATACTTTCGCGTTGTGGAACTATCGGCTTGCGAGAAGGCCTCAAAGATCTTGGTGTGCATCTCCTTGGGGATGCTCACTCCTGTATCACTCACCGCAAACTGGAGTTCCGTTTCTTCCGCGCCGACGGAGTTGCCTCGGACGCGGACGACGACCTCGCCGGTTTCCGTGAACTTGATGCCGTTCCCAACCAGGTTGACGATGACCTGCCGCAGCCGGGCAGGGTCTCCCACGAATTCCTCGGGAACTTCAGGAGAAACATCGAGCGATAGTTCCAGGCCTTTCTGGTGCGCGCGGACCGCCAGCGTCTTCAAAGTGTCCCCGAGGACCTCGCGGAGCTGAAAGGGGATGTGCTCGAGTTCCAAATGACGCGCCTCGATCTTCGCAAAATCCAGGATATCGTTGATGATTCCCAGCAAAGCCTCTGCGGAGGACCGGACCAGCCCCAGGGAATCGCGCTGGTCGGGACTCAAATCAGAATCCAGGACCAGTTCGGTCATCCCGAGTACGGCGTTCAAGGGTGTGCGGATCTCATGGCTCATGTTTGCCAAGAACTCCCCTTTTGCCCGGTTTGCGGATTCCGCGGCCTCCTTTGTTTCCTGTAATTCTTTCTCTCCTTTTTTGCGCTCGGTAATGTCCTGATAAAGGGCGAATTGGCCTGCCAGTTTTCCGCCAACACGCAGCGGCACCCCATGAATCTCCACATCAACGGGGGAACCGTCTTTCCGGCGGCGCTGGGCAATCTTATGAACCGCCTCACCCGAACGAACCTGGCTCGTCAACGCTTCTGCCTCAGCGCGCATCTCCGGCGGGGAGACCAAATTGTCAAGGGAATACTCGCGCGCCTCCTGTTTGGTGTAGCCGAACAGTTTTTCAAACGCCGGGTTGCACAACTGGATGCGCGGCGTCAGATCTTCGACAACGATGGCCAGCGGACTAACTTCAATCAGCGTATTCAGGAAGCTGGTGCGCTGTTCCAGCTCCTTCTCGGTCCGGCGCCGTTCGGTGATGTCCAAGAACGTGACCACGGCCCCCACGATCTGCTTGCCGCGGATGACGGGATGGGACCAATATTCTGCAGCAAAACTGGTTCCATCGCGGCGCCAGAAGACTTCGTCGTCCACGTGCCTCTCGACTCCAAGCCGGAACGCTTCACGCAACTTGCATTCCGTCACCGGATACGGGGATCCATCCACCCGGGTGTGATGCATCAGCGCGTGCATGTTTTTCCCGAGCAACTCTTCCGCATCGTCATACCCCAGCATGCGCAGGCAGGAGGGGTTTGCAAAGGTGCACTCGCCAGCTATGCTCACTCCATAAATCGCTTCGGCAGTGGAATCCAGCAGAAGCCGCGTGGTTTCCTCGCTTTGGCCAAGCGCCTGCTCCGCGCGCCGGCGCTCCATGATTTCTTCTTTGAGTTCCCGGGTCCGTTCCTCGACCCGTTTTTCCAGGGTATGGCGGGCCTCCCGCAGATCCTCTTCCCGCAACTCGATCTGCTGCAGCATGTGATTGAACCCGTCTGCCAGGCGCCCGAGTTCGTCATCACCGCGTTTGACGGCGCGAAGGAAACCGCTCTTCTCGCTGGCCACGGACTGCATGGCGCTGGAGAGTTCCTGGATTGGTTTCGAGATGGCTTTTTGCAGCAAGCCAGCCATCACGTACACTATGATTAAGCAACCCAACATCACCAGCGATACTGTTTCCGTATAGCGGCGGAGGCGCTCTCGGATATCTGCCAAATCCGACTGCACGTACACAGTTCCAGCCTTTTGTCCGTCGAGCCAGATGGGCCGGTAGATATACAGCTCCGTTTTGCTGAAATGGCTCTCTCCGATGGGTTTTCCCGGAAACACCGCCTGGCTGCCGGCGTCTTCCCGGACATACGAGGCAAAGCGCTTCCCTTTTGCGTCGTAGATCGCGGCTGCAATCACGTGAGACCTCGCCCGCATGGTTTGCAGCGTGTGGGTGGCTGAGTCCGAATCGTTGAAGGTCAACGCGCCGGTGGAATTCGTTCCTACAGCATCCGCGATTGCAATGAGCTGACTTTGTTTGGACTGCCGGAAAACATGAAGGTCGTAACTCAGGAAGGTACCGCACGCCAGTAACAGCGCCGTGCTGCTGGTTGCCATCACGATCAGTATCAGCTTCCCGCGAATCGAAAGTTTTCGGAACAAATTCATGTCAGCTCTTCGGCGCGGAAGCATCACTCCAAACGGTTCGCGCCATCCCCAGCAGTTGTGAGCTCATTTTGAGCCGGGCGCGCGCTGCTCCGCCCAGATTGACTTCAAACCGCACTCGTTCTTGTTCGACTAAAAAGTTGATTGCGCCGCCGGCTTGCAGAAATCCGTCGGTCTCGCCGACGGTCAAGACATTGGCCCCCTGCAAGGACGCCAGGATCTGTGTCAAGCGTTTTGGGTCGGACACGCCGATAAACAGAATCTGACAATCCCGAAGGTTATCTTTCGCTGTCAGAATCCGAATCTTGATCTTTCTCCCACGCACGGTTTTCCCGGAGACCGCTTCCGAGAGCGAAGTCCCAAACAGATATGTGCCGACCACTCCGATTACAAAAGGCCGGTCCTCGCTCGCAAACGCACCGTCAGGCCACTCGACAAACTTGGCGAAGTTCGCCAGATACTCGGCTTTTATGCGGTATTCACCGGAAGAAGGCGCCTGCGCCGGGGTGCCAGGCGTCAAGGCAAACACCCAGAAGGCAGCCAGGATTGCTTGCAACGCTGCGCGTTGAATGAGCCGCGCGCCAATTCCCGGAGCAGGCTGACTCGAAACGAATGTCGTGGAACGAATGATCGCAATCCTCCGCGGGCGGCTCTTCCCTTTACCGCTCACAATTCGGCCCAGCAAAGATGGGCACAATCGTGGCCAATCTCCCTCAACGGAAAGTGGGCTCAAGGTCTTAGAATCAATGAGTTACAGCGGAGCAATCTGCCGGAAAATTGGAGATGAAATTCGCACTGTGCCATTCGCGACATCGCTGCTCCAATGTGGAACACTGTCGAAGTCTAAACACGCGCCACATCTTCTTGCTCGAAGAGGTGAGAAGCAGAATGCAATTGATCGGAAGAGAAGCTTGGAGGTGCGTACCCGCCTCAATCACCCCCGACCTCCACCGCCGCGCCTCCTTGCTATAAAGTTTTTTATTACCACATTCGATACTATTTGTGCTAGATTCCCGCTACTGGAAGCCCGGCCCTGATCTTCTCAGCAACGTGCGGGAGAGCTACGTATGGCCAATCCCGGAGTTCCCCAAGAAAAGCAGGCCCCGGCGAACAAGGCGAAGACGACGAATACGGCGATCTTAGTTATTCACGGCATCGGCGAACAAAATCCTTACGACACGCTCGACAGCTTTGCCCGCGGCTTCGCCCATTATTTTCAAACGGAGGCTGGTCAACCCCTGCTTACCCTGCGGCCGGAGCGCATCAGCCACAAGGATTGGACGGAGGTTGCCATTCATCTGGAGAGCGACCGGCCGCTGACGCCCAGAGGGCTCCGCCGGTTGAGCCTCTTCGAATTCTATTGGGCGCCCTTTACCGAGGGCAAAGTGACTTACAGAGGGGTTCTGTCATGGCTGGCGCGGACCACCCTCACCCCGCTCCGCTATTTGACCGATAATCTGCAGGCCTTGCTCGCGGCGCAACGTAAACTCCCCAAAGAAGAACCGAGGAGCGCCACATTTCTCTTCCTGCGCGAGCTGTGGCGCACCGTCACGCTCTATATCCCCCTCCTTCTGGTGATCGCTTTTCTCGCGTGGTTCATTCCAGGAAGCGCAAAATCTCTTAGCCAGATTTGGGAAAAGTTGCCTCCGTTACTCCGCCAAGTGCAAAGCCCCTATGCCCTGGCCGGCATCTTGATCTGCCTCGTCGTCGCTGCGGTGCTCCTGGTTTTCATCGTGAAGGAGTTGTGGAGTTGGGCCAACCGCCTTGAACCCGGCATCGAACATGTGGCCGAGAGATCATGGGTTGGTCTCGCAACCTTTTTCATAGCGATCTTTCTGGTTCTTGCGTGGCTCATCAAATGGTGCTGGCAGGTGGATGTGGGTGCGCTTGCCAAGGTCCTCTTGGGCTGGCGGACTTTGGGTTTGTTGGCTGCTGCCGGTATTGCCTGGCTCCTCCGCGAGGTTCTGGTGAAATACGTCGGGGATGTGACCGTCTACGTCACTGCCGATGAGAAATCCGCCAGCTACGAGGCTCGCGCCACGATCCTAAAGAATTCCACTGAATCGCTCGCGAGGCTTCTCTACGCCGGGGCGGCCGGCTACGACCAGGTGATCCTCGCGGGTCATTCGCTCGGGAGCGTAATTGCCTACGACTCCGTCAACGAATTGCTTTCCCAGGTGTGGGCGGCCCCGGATCAGACCGGCCAAGGTCCAGCGCCGAAGCTCGGGCGCGCGGACCTCGCCAAACTGAAAGGACTCGTCACGTTCGGCTCGCCGCTCGACAAAATCTATTATTTTTTCCGCGAGCATGTGGGTTCCGATCAGGCTGTGCGCGCGCAGATTCTTTCCTTCCTCCATTCTTTCCGCCGAGAACGTTCCGGGCGAGAATACAAGCCCTTCACCTTCACCTATGGTGACCCGAAGAAGTCGGGACAAGCACCTTCCTCCTTTCCCCAGCTCGACGAGGACTTTCGCTGGTTGAACGTATGGTCCCGCATGGATCCGGTCAGCGGAGAGCTCCGCTTCTACGAGCTGCGTGAGAAGGATCGGCTTCATCTGTGGTATTGGCGCTGGGGACTCGCTCATCTGGCCTACTGGGGTGACCGGCGCTTTTATCGCTTTCTCGCCGGGGAGCTCCTCTAGACTGCGAGATACCTTTCGTTTGATTGCGCACGCACGAAACTTCTCGTTGCCGGGTTTGCAGTTCCTATTGGCGGTATGTAGTATTCGCGGCATTGATAGCGGCGCTCGAGTAGCCGGAGACTTGGGCTCACTTACAGTAGTACTGGAAGGATTTTTGGAGGCGCGGGTGGGATTTGAACCCACGAATGGAGGTTTTGCAGACCTCTCCCTTAGGCCTCTTGGGTACCGCGCCTGAATAAATTCAGTATATCGAAATCCGCGCAGATTGTCAGGGCAGCCAAAAAACGCGCCGGAATCGGTGCTCCGACGAGATCAGCCCCGGACAGACGCGGCCGGGACAGTTATGGCCGCATCGCGCAAGAACTTCGCCGATTCTTCCGGCGGCGTCGGGCAGATGTAAAATCCGGTGCCCCACTCAAAGCCCGCCACCTTGGTCAGCTTGGGAATGATTTCGACGTGCCAGTGAAAATGGTCGTTGATTTCTTCGCCGATCGGCGAGGTATGAATCATCATGTTGTACGCCGGGCGGTCCAGCACGGCATCCAGACGCATCAGATTATCCTTCAGAGATCTGGCCAAGCTCGAATACACGGGGCTTTGATTGTTCTCGAACGAAGAGCCGTGCTGCTTGGGAAGAATCCATATCTCAAAGGGAAACCGCGGCGCATAGGGCGCCAGCGCAATAAAAAAGTCGTTTTCGCCGATGACCCGCACGCCGCTGTCCATCTCCTGCCGGATGACGTCGCAGAAGATGCAGCGTTCTTTCTCGTGGAAATAATGCTTCGAGGCGTCCACTTCCTCCCGCACGCGTTTCGGCACAATCGGCAGCGCGATCAATTGCGAATGCGGATGCTCGAGCGACGCCCCTGCAGCTTCGCCGTGGTTCTTGAAGATCAGCACGTAGCGGAAGCGCTTATCATTCTTCAAATCGAGCATGCGGTCGCGGTAGGCCCACAGAACGTCCTCAATCGCGCGCTCCGGCAGCGTCGCCAGTGTCGCGGCGTGGTCCGGAGTTTCGATGATCACTTCGTGCGCGCCGACGCCGTTCATCTTGTCGAATAATCCTTCGCCTTCACGGTCCAAATCGCCCTCAATCCCCAGTGCCGGGAACTTGTTGGGCACCACGCGGATCACCCACCCGGGCGAATTCGGCCCGCCGTTCGAGCGGCCATACACGAGGATCTCGGGCGGCGTCTTCGCCTCGTTGCCGTAGCAGAACGGGCAGAACCCTTTGCCCTGGCTCACCACGCTTTCGCGCACAAAATCCGAGGGCCGCTTGCCACGCTCGGTGGAGATGATCACCCAGCGTCCCACGATCGGGTCTTTCCGCAATTCGGGCAACGATTCCTCCTGAGTTTGTCTTGGAGTTCTGCCGGGCGCGCGTCGCGCCCCGCCGCTATTTTAACCTGCGCGGCCCCCGCATGGGCACTGCGGTTTGCGGCCGCGCTTTACGCGGCACTAAATGCATCCTTGTGCAGCCGGACCACGGGAGCGCTTCCGGGGCGGCTTTCGATTGCCAGCACGTCAAACCGGCACGGCGCCTCTGCGATTCGCCGTTCCGCCAAAAACTGACGCGCCATGCGCACCAGGCGGCGCCGCTTTTCCGAGTTGACGCTGTCTTCGGGCAACCCCATTTGACGGTCGTCCGCCGTCCTCGTTTTCACTTCCACAAAGGCCAGCGCCGGCCCGTCGTAACCCACCAGGTCAATTTCCCCTTTCATTCCCGGGACAGTATAGTTCCGCGCAATGAAAATATATCCACGGCTGCGCAAAAGCCAGTACGCATAAGTCTCCCCGCGCACCCCGGTCCGCCTGGCCCGATGCTTGGCTTCGGCTTCATTCACCGTCATATCGCCACGCAGGCCCTTTCGCGCGGCCCATTGCACGGCGCTGAACATCATTTTCGAGAAGAGCGGCACGTGCCTTCTCCCAGGATTCTCTACAAACTGCGTTCCACCTCGCTGATGCATTCGTCCAGCGTGCCAACCGCGCATTCCGCCTGCTCTTCGTCTATCACGAGTGGCGGAGACAACCGCACGGAATTTTCTCCGGCGCCGAGAATCAGCAGACCCTTATGAAAGGCCAGGCCCACGATGCGGTTCCGCAGGTCCTGAGCCTTCTCCTTGGTTTTTTGGTCGCGCACGATTTCAATCCCGATCATCAGGCCTTTTCCGCGGATGTCGCCGACAATCCTGTGGCGTTCCCGCCAGCCGCCGATCTTCGCAAAGAGGAACTCGCCCATCTTCCGCGCATTGTCCATGTACGTGCTTTCGAGCAAATCCATGGTCGCCTGAGCGGCCGCGATGCACACCGGGTTGCCGCCAAATGTCGAGGCGTGCGCGCCCGGCTTCCAGTTCATTACGCTGGCCTTTGCAATCGTGGCGCTCAGCGGCATGCCCGACGCGATCCCCTTCGCCGAAGTGAGGATGTCCGGCTCGATGCCGGCGTGCTCCAAGGCCCACCATTTTCCCGTGCGCCCCATTCCCGACTGCACTTCATCCACAATAAGCAGGATGCCGTGCTGCCGGCAGATGCGCTGGATTTCTTGCAAGAACGCTCTCGGCGCGGGCAAATAGCCGCCCTCGCCTTGAATCGGCTCGATGACGATCCCCGCGATTTCTTCGGGATCGAGGATCCGCTTGAAGATTTCACGCTCGAGCAGCTCAATCGTCTCCGTGCCGCATGTTTCGGCGGAATGTCCGAACGGGCACCGGTACGCATTGGGATAGGGAACGTGGGTCACCCCGCCAATCAGCGTGCCGAACCCTTTGCGCTGCACGGCCTTCGACGCGGTGAGCGACAGCGCACCCATCGTCCGTCCGTGGAAGCAGCCGTAAAAGGCAATAAATTTCTCGCGCTTCGTGTGATAGCGCGCCAGTTTCATCGCCGCCTCGATCGCCTCGGTCCCCGAGTTTCCGAAGTACACGCGCTTCGGCTCTTTTCCCGGAGCGATGCCCGCGAGCCGCTGCGCAAGCTGGGGCAGGCTTTCATAATAAAAATCCGTTCCCGACATGTGGATCAGTTCGGCCGCTTGCTTCTGAATCGCGGCTACCACGTGTGGGTGGCAGTGGCCCGTCGAACACACCGCGATCCCTGCGGCGAAATCGAGGAACACGTTGCCATCGACATCTTCGATCACCGCGCCCCGGCCGGTCTTCGCCACCAGCGGGTAATCGCGGGTGTACGAAGGCGAAACGTACTGTTCGTCGAGCGCCAGAACTTTCTTGGCCTTCGGGCCCGGGAGTGCGGTTTGCAACCGGGGGAGCTTCGTTTCCATCGTGGCCAGCATATTTGCCTCCTCAAAAAGTTTTCCGAACGCGCTCTGCGGGCGCGCGGCTTTATCACCAGCGGCATGGCGGAAAATTCTCGCGTGAGCCAAGTGCGCCCGCGAATGCGCTGCAATAATGAGGCGGGGTGTTACGCCGCGCCGAAGAGGTTCGGCCGGTCGTGCGACGGAAGCGTGTGCCGGAGGACGGAAGCTGAGTTGTTGTGTTTCATTTTCGTTTCCAGCGGACACCGCCATCTTTGGTGTCTTCCAGAATTATACCACGTTCGGCGAGTTGCTGACGAATGCGGTCGGAAGCGGCAAAATCGCGCCGCTTGCGCGCCGCTTGCCGCTCGGCAACCAGAGCCTCGATTTCTGCATCGCTGGGGCCAATGTTCGATGGGCCATACCCGACGTCGCGCAGCCGCGCGCCGTCGTCGTCATCCAGCACTGCAAAAATGGCGTCGAATTGCCGCAGCAATTCGAGCACGCGCGGAACGTCCTCCTGATGGAATTCCGCTTTGTCCATGGCGACATTCACATCGCGCACCAGATCGAAAACCGCCGCCAGCGCCTGCGCCGTGTTCAGGTCATCGCAAAGTCCGGCTTCGAATTCCTCTTTCGCCCGCTGTGCGCGCGCCGCCATCGCCGCGTTTTGCCCCGATAAAAATTTCCCGGTCTTCAGCCGGGCCGCAAAATTCCGCAACCGCTCGACGGACGTCGCCGCCTGCTGCAAGCCGTCAAACGTAAAATTGAGCTGCCGCCGGTACGGCACCGACGCCAGCAGAAAACGGACCGACGACGGCTTGGTGCCTTTGGCGAGGAGATCGCGCAGCGTGAAGAAATTGCCGCGCGACTTCGACATCTTCTCGCCTTCCACAAGCAAGTGTTCGGCGTGCAGCCAGTAGCGCACGAACGGTTTCCCGGTCGCCGCCTCCGACTGGGCGATCTCGTTCTCGTGGTGAGGAAACGCCAGGTCAATGCCGCCTGCATGAATGTCCAAAGTTTCGCCGAGGTAGCGCATGGCCATCGCGGAGCACTCGATATGCCATCCCGGCCGCCCCGCACCGATTGGCGTTTCCCAGAAATGCTCGCCGGGCTTGGGCGCCTTCCACAAAGCGAAGTCTCGCACATCGGCTTTCTCATAGCGGTCCACGTCCACGCGCGCGCCCGCCTGAATCCCGCTCATATCAACCTTGGAAAGCTTGCCGTAGGCCGGAAATTTCGCGATCCGGAAATAGATCGAACCGTCGCTGCCGTAGGTAAACGTCTTGGCTTGCAGCCGCTCGATCAAGCCCACCATGTCCGCAATGTGGTCGGTCGCGCGCACCCAGCGTTCCGGCGCTTCCATCCCCAGCGCCTTGCAATCCGCAAAAAAAGCCTGCACGTATTTTTCCGTATACTCGCGGATTCCCACGCCTGCCGCTGCCGCATTGGCAATAATCCGGTCGTCCACATCGGTCAGATTCATCACATGCTGCAGCCGGAATCCCCGGCAGCGCAAAAACCGCCGCAGGATGTCCTGGAATATGAATGTGCGGTAATTTCCGATGTGCGCGAAGTCGTAGACGGTCGGGCCGCAGGTGTACATGCGCACTTCGCCCGGCGCCAAAGGCACGAACGGCTCTTTCTTTCCTGTCAGTGTATTGTGAAGAACCATCTGCGGCATCGCTCAGCGCCTGTTCTTGTCTCAAAACCAAACGGGCCATTCTAGCCGACGCTGCTCAGCGACACAAACAGCCCAATTCCGCCGCCCGTCTCCCGGAGTTCTTTACAGACACCTTGCGTCGCGTTTCTCTTTACAGCCTCCGCCATCCATGCTACGTTTCTCCGCGTACCGCCTTCCGAAGCGCCAGGCGGCTGGGCCACTGACTCGGGACCTGCCACTCTTTTTGTCGCGCGTTACCCCCTCCGCTCGAGGAAAGAATTTTCGTCTCTGCTTGCGCCGGCCGCATATTGCGGCGGATGATGTCGTAGAGACCGGGAGAGGCGCACTTGCTCAAGCTCCGTAAAGTCGACCTGATCGGCTTCAAGTCGTTCTGCGAGCGCACGGCGATCACGTTCAGCGGCAACGGCACCACGTGCATCGTCGGCCCCAACGGCTGCGGCAAATCCAACGTCGTGGATGCCATCTCCTGGGTCCTTGGCGAGCAGAGCCACAAGTCTCTGCGCGCCGAGCGCATGTCCGATTGCATTTTTAACGGCACGGCCAAACGCCCGCCCATGGGTCTCTCCGAAGTGATGATCACGCTCGAGGATCCCGAACTGGCCGACGCCGCGCGATTCATTATCGAAGGCGCCGCTCAGTCCGCGGAGAATGCCGCAGACGCCGCCTCCCCATCGGAAGGATTCTCCTCCCGCGAAAACGAAGAAACCGCGGAGGGCGCTCCCGAAAGACTCGCTGCGGAAGCCACGGAGAGCGCCGAGGGTGCGGACGCATCCGCAGGTCTCAAGCCGGGCCGCCGCAAGCGAACCGCCGATAAACCGGCCGTGCAAGCCAAGCCCGGCGAAGTGGTCGTCGGCCGCCGCTTGTACCGCTCCGGCCAGAGCGAATACCTCATCAACGGCCGGGTCGCCCGCCTCCGTGACATTCAAGATCTCTTTATGGGCATGGGACTTGGCCCCGATTCCTACGCCATCATCGAGCAGGGGCGCATCGGCCAGATTCTCAGCACCAAGCCCATGGAGCGCCGCGCCATCATCGAAGAAGCTGCCGGCGTGACCAAGTTCAAATCCAAAAAGCGTCTCGCGGAAGCCAAGCTCGAGTCCTCCAAGATCAATCTCTCGCGCGTCAACGATATCGTCGTCGAAGTCGAAAAGCAGCTAGGGTCGCTCAAGCGCCAGGCTTCCAAAGCGCGCCGCTACGCGGAAATCCGCGAGCAGATGCGCGGCATCATCCGGCAGGTTCTGGCGAGCAAAGCCCGCGAGCTCGATACCGAAGCCGAGCGGCTCGCCCATCTTCTCGGTGAATTCGCCGCCCGCGAAGCGCAGCAGACCGAGGCCATCCGCGCGCAGGAACTCGAGCAGGGGCAGCTCAGCCAGAAAACGTATTCCCTCGACGCCGAGCTCCGCCAGAACCAGAATCTCTTCAGCCAGGCCGCTCTCGAGCTGGACCGCGCCGAGAATCGCATCGTCTTCAACCAGCATCGCGGTCTGGAACTGGAATCGCGCCGCAAACAGCTCGACGCCGAACTGGAACAAACCCTGCAGCAGGCCGCCCAGACCGGGGTTCGCCGCGCCGCGCAGCGGGAAACATCAGCGGCGTTGTCCGAGCAGTCCCGCCGACTCGAAGCCCTCATCGAACAGGCCGCCGAAAAGAATCAGGATCTTATCCGCCGCGCTCAGCAAACCGAGCTCTCCATGGAAGACCTGCGCCAGAAAGCCGGCCAGTATGCCGAGGATTTGATCCACCTCCACGGCGAGCAACGCCAATCGGAAGAAGCGCTCGCACACTACGCCGAAGCGCAATCGCGCCTCCAGGCCGAAGAGCATCAATTGCTCGAGGAATCGCTCCGCGTGCGGGAGCGCGCCGATGCCGCCGCGGCCGCATGGCAGGCGGCTGCCGACCGGACGCGCGCACTCGAAAAGCAACTCCGCGAAATCCAGGAACGCATGGCCGGCCTTCGCCGCTCTCAGCAGGAAGCCGCCGCGGACGCCGAAGCCGCTCGCGCTGCTCTAGCCGGCGCTCGCGCCCGCCGCGGCACCCTCGAGCAGATCCTTGACGACCACTCCTACACGGCCGAAGCCGTGCAGAAACTTTTCGCCGCGAACGAAGACACCAGCCGCGGCTTCCGCGCCGTCGGCGTGCTGGCCGACTACGCCGAGGTCGAACCGCAATATGAAGGCGCTGTCGAACAGTTCTTAAGCGACGAGCTGGAGTACGTTGTCGTGGAAACCTTCGACCATGCCCGCACCGGCGTCGCGCTCCTCCGCGATGAAATGGGCGGCCGCGCCACCTTCTTCGTGGACTCTCTGCGAACGCTGAATTTCAAGGCCGATGAGCCGGTCGCGCCCTTCCGTGCGGAACACGGCGTCGTTTCGCGTCTCGATAAGCTGGTCGAATTCCGTGACCCTCTTGGCGCAGCGGCCAAACAATTTCTCCCCCGCTTGCGGTCGGCCTTCCTGGTAGACTCCGCGGCCGCCGCAGAAGAACTCGCGCGTAAAAATCCGCAATATCATTTCGTCACGCCCGAGGGGACCAGCTACCACGGACGCATGGTCACCGGCGGACGCCCCGACCAGGCTGGGCCGCTTGGCATGCGCCGCGAATTGCGTGGCCTGGATGCGGAAATCATCCAGCTCGAGCGGCGGGTCGAACAGGCCCACGCCGCCCTCGAACGCATCGCCGCGGAGCTCCGCGCAAACGAGCAGGCGCTCGAAGAAACCGCTGGGCTGCACCGCGAAGCCGAAAAGTCTGTGCTCCTCGCCGCGCATCACCGCGAACAGGCCAACTCTGAACTCGCGCGTCTCGGCATGGATTTGGGCGTCTGTCAGAAGGACCTCGAGCGCCTTTGCGCCGAAATGCAGGCCGCGGGGCAGCGCGCCGCCTCCGCGCAGCAGCGCCACGCTACGGCTCTCGAATCGCGGACCGCTGCCGAAGCCGGAAGCATCCGCGCGGCCGAAGAGCTTGCGGAACTCCGCGAGCAGCTCCAGGCCCACCAGGAAGAGTCCGGCCGCCTTCGCGCCGAACACGCCGCGTTTCTCGAACGCCTAGCCGGCGCGGAATCCCTCGCCGCCCGCCTCGCCGAGGAGCAGCAGCAAATCGAGCGGCGGGAGTCCTCTCTCCGCGAGCAGCTCGCCGCCCTGCAAGCGGAGTGCTCGGCAATGGATTCCCAGACCGTTGAGCTCCAGCAGCAACTGGAGGCCCTCCGCGCCGAAAAGTCGCGCCTCGAAGCGCGCCGCGCCGGGCTCGAGCGCGACTGGGACGAGGCTCGCAATCGCACCGCCCACGTGGACGATGCTCTGCGCCACGCCCGCCAGTCTCTCGAAGACCTGCGCGGCGAGCGCAGCCATCACGAGGTCGAGCGCGCCCGCAACGATTCCGACCGCAATCACCTGCGCGAGACCTGCCTGGCCGAGCTCGGCGCCCATCCGGAAGATTTGATCGCGCAGGAGCCTGCGCTTCTCTCCGGTGAAGAGCTCGCCGTGGCCGAAACCAGCTACCGCGAGATGAAGGCACGCATCGAGGCCATGGGCCCGGTGAACATGATGGCCCTGGAAGAGTACAACGAGTGCGAACAGCGCTTCGGCTTCCTCACCCGCGAGCGCGACGACTTGCTCCAGTCCATCAGCGATACTCAGCAGGCCATCCAGGAGCTCGACGAAGTCTCCCGCCGGAGATTCGAGGAGGCCTTCGTCGTCATCAACGCCAATTTTGCCGTGGCCTTCCGCACGCTCTTTGGCGGCGGCACCGGCGAAATGCGCCTCACCGAACCGGACAGCTCCGGCGAAGCCGGCATTGACGTCGCCGCCCAGCCGCCCGGCAAGCGCCTGCAAAATGTTCTGCTCCTCTCCGGTGGAGAAAAAGCGATGACCGCGCTGGCGCTGCTCATCGCCATCTTCCGTTTCCAGCCCAGTCCGTTCTGCATCCTCGACGAAGTGGACGCGCCGCTCGATGAAGCCAATGTCGCCCGCTTTACGCGCTTGCTTGCGGAGATGAGCACGCACACGCAGTTCATCGTCGTCACCCACAACCGCCGCACCATGGAAACCGCATCGGTGCTTTACGGTGTCACCATGCAGGAGCCCGGCGTGTCCAAGCTCGTCTCCGTCCGCTGGGACGAAAAATCGAAATCCGCATCTACCGCTGCGTAGCCGTGAATCGCTCCACGGTCCCATCCCGTTTCCTTCTTTGTCTGCTCGCCGTGGTCCCGCCATTGGAAAATTTTTCTCTGGACAAATCGGTTTTTCTTTGTGCTGCCCCTTTGCTTTTTTCCTCAGCCCGTTTTCTTCGGCGTTGACATCTCTTCACCCTGCGCTAGAATAAGCGCCTCTTTTTGGAAAACTTTTTCGTGGCCTCTCCTCACATGAGCACCGTCGTTTGGGAAACACAGTTCCCCGGAGTGCCGCTCTCTTCTCGCGGGAAAGTGCGGGATCTGTATGATCTCGGCGATCGCCTGCTCATTGTCGCCACCGACCGGCTCTCCGCCTTCGACGTCGTGCTTCCGACTCCCATCCCGGATAAAGGGCGCGTCCTCACGCAGCTTTCTTTGTTCTGGTTCGACAAGCTGCGCGGCGTCATTGCCAATCACGTGCTGAGCTCCACCGGCTTCCCTGCGCCGTTTGACGCCTTCGCGGATCTGTTGCGCGGCCGCACCATGCTTGTCCGCCGCGCCAGGCCGCTGCTCGTCGAATGCGTCGTTCGAGGTTATCTCTCCGGGTCCGGCTGGAAGGATTACCGCGCCGCCGGCAAGATCTGCGGCATCGCGCTCCCGGCCGGCCTGCGCGAATCGGAACGCCTCCCTGAGCCGATCTTCACACCTTCAACAAAAGCAGCAAGAGGGCACGATGAAAACATTTCGTTTGATCAGGCCGTCGCGCTGGTCGGCGGCGCTCTTGCCGAGCGCGTTCGTGATGTCAGCCTCGAAATCTACCGCCGCGCCGCCGCCTATGCCGAGCCGCGCGGCATCCTGCTCGCCGACACCAAGTTCGAATTTGGCTTGATCGGCGACGAACTCATCTGGATTGACGAAGCGCTGACCCCCGACTCCTCGCGCTTTTGGCCGGCCGAAGGTTATCAGCCCGGCCGCGCCCAGCCTTCGTACGACAAGCAATTTGTTCGCGACTATCTCGAGCGGATGGGTTGGAACAAGCAGCCGCCGGGGCCGGAACTCCCCCCGGATGTGGTGGCGGCCACGCGCGCCAAGTACCGCGAAGCCTACCGCCAGCTCGCCGGACGCGAACTTGACTAGGACCCCGGCCGCGGAACGTCGAATTTGCCAGCGGAGTGTGCGCCAGTGAGAGAGCAACTCGAAAGCTTGGTTGGTCAGATGGTGGAACGCGGGATTCTGTTTGACGAAGCCGTCAACGAATTCGAAAAGAAATTCATCAAGCGGGTGCTCGACCGCACCAACGGCAACCAGTCCCGCGCCGCGCGGGTCCTCGGCATCCATCGCAACACCCTCAGCCGCAAGATCGGTCAGTACAAGCTCGAAAACCGTCCCCGTCCGCGCTAGCTTTCGCCGGCGCATCCCGCGCTCCGCGCCATGCGCTCCTCAAAAAGAATCGGCTCCGGCGGGATGCCGGAGCCGCGTGCGTTTTGCCTTCGTGTCGCGCGAGCCGCTTGCTGCTAACCGGGCCTCTTTGCCGCCGCTCTGCGTCGCGGTGGCGCTTTCTTGGCCGGCTGTTTCTTTTGTTCGGGAATATCCTCGGCATTCACTTTTGCTTTGTCCCAGTGCACCAGCAGCGGGTCCGGGTCATAGGAAACCAGTGTGGCGGTGAAGCGTGCCGGGTTGGCCTTCTCGACCCGCGCCGCCTCGGGTTGCCCCACCACCTTTACTTCCATATCCGCCTTGGTCTTGGCTTTGAACTCTTCATCGCTGGTCACAAACGCAACCTTCAAAACGATCGGGTCTCCCGGAACCACTTCGATCACTTTGCTGGGGACATCCGGAAACTCCAGCCCGCAGGCCGCCAGCCAGGTGATTTTGGCTTTGTCTCCCCCGGCCTTCAAATCCGCAAACACCGACGCAATCGTCATATCCTTCCGGGCGGCATCGAGATCCGCGGAGCTGGGGAACTTATACGAGTCCGGCCGCGCGGCCGACCCCGCTGCCAACGCAAGCAGTTCGTTCATTTGCGGATCAATTAAATTATCGCAAGCGGGTTGCTGATAGCGGAGCAATTGTCCGCGCAGATACGGGCGCACCTGAGATTCCGTCGGCCCCTTCAGCGATATCGAGCGCGAAAGCGCCCAGAAGCCGTCGAGGTACTGCGGCGGCGTCATCGAGAGATAAGCCACGCCGAGCCGGAAATACGACACGCTGTTGCTGGGGTCCGCCACCAGTGCTGCTTTGAACCCCTCCACAGCCGCCGGATAGTCTTTCAGCTCCAGCGCCGCAAAACCCACACTGTAGGTGAACATCGCCTCGAACTGCTTCTTGCTCTGCGCAAACTGCTCATCCGTCGCGCCCTCGGGCTTCTTCCAGGCGCCCAGCAACTGGATGCCGCTCTTGGCGGCAGCGAGCTCTGCGGTAGCCTGCGCTTTAGCATCCGGGGCCTTCGAATTGAAGATTGTATGGAAGGCAAGGGAGCGGTAATAAATTGCCTGCAGCCGGGTGGTGTCATCCACTTTGTCGCTCAGCGCCAGGAGCTTGTCGGCGAATTCGACGGTCTTCGGATAATTCTTCAAGTCGTTGAAATAAGTAAACCAGATCGTCTTCAGAGCCGGGATTTGCAGTTGCAGCGAGACCGTGGGGTCCTTTTGCAGGAAATCTTCCAGTGCCCTCACCTTGGCCGCGGGTGTCGGCTGACTCGTCGCCGCCGTGTAGGTGTTGTATTGAGCCGGCGTGTACTCTGTCTTCCCCTGATCTTGCGCCGCAGCCTGTGCAGCCGCCCGGCGGACCGGCCCGCACATCGTCATCGCCAAAAGCGCGGCTATCGCCGCCAAGGTATTTCTCTTCCGGGTTCGCTTCATCTTTGTCTCCTCAAGTGTGGCTGAATTAGAAGAGCCACCCGCCTTCGCTCGGCGCGACCTCTTTTTCGGGAAGACTCTGACGGGGCCAAAAAACTTCTGGATTATAGGGAATACGCCCCCTGCCCTGCAAGGGTGTTTCATGCGTTCCACGTGTCCTATCCGGCAAACCCGTCATGAGCCTTATCCTTCCGGTTCTCCGGCTCTAGCGCTCCTGAATGTTAAGATGGGGCGGGCGGCGGAAATGTCGCCCCACAAGGAGCCCTGTGAAACCTCAGGAGTCTTCGCCTTGCGAATCGCTCGCCGGACAAGCCGCGCTCGTTACCGGCGGAAGTCGCGGCATCGGTCTGGCCATTGCGCGGCGGCTCATGCGCCTGAAGGCGCGCGTGGCCATCTGTGCCCGCGACGCCGCCACCCTCCGCGCCGCTGCTGAAAGATTGTCTCACGAAGGCGGCGAAGTCTTCCCTTTTCCTGCCGATCTCCGCCGCCCCGGCGAGATCGCCGCGCTCGTCGAGCGTGTTCACGCCGCCCTCGGACCTCTTTCCATTCTGGTGAACAATGCCGGCGTCGGTGTCTTTGGGCAAGCCATCGAGCTCTCCGAGGCAGACTGGGACTCTGTATTAGACACCAATCTCAAGGCGGTGTTCCTGCTCTGCCGCGCCGTCGCCCCGGAAATGATCCGCCACCGCTCCGGGCATATCATCAACATCAGCTCGCTCGCTGGAAAGAACGCTTTCGCCGGTGGAGCAATCTACTGCTCCTCCAAATGGGGTCTGCAAGGCTTTTCCTATTGCCTGGCGGAAGAACTCCGTGGCCACGGCATCCGTGTCAGTGTCGTCTGCCCCGGCACTGTAGCCACCGAGTTCTCGCCCCATACCGGGAAGGATTCCGCGAAAATGCTCCAGCCCGACGACGTGGCGCATGCCGTGGAGATGCTCCTCACCCAGGCCCCGCAGAGCTTCATCAGCGAGGTGCTTCTGCGCCCGGCCCAGAAGCCGTGAGCCTGCGTCGCTCCGCAGAGCAGAGAGTTGTATCTCCTTCGGGCGCTGGCGCATCTTACAGTCGCGGGGCGAGCCACAAAGAGCCCGGCAGAGGAAATTGAGGACATGGATATGGAAAAGCCGGCCGATGCTAAATTTCCGATTCACGAGCTGCTTCGCCAGCGCTGGAGCCCGCGCGTGTTCTCCCCGCGCCCCGTCTCCGCCGAGACTCTCAAAATCCTCTTGGAAGCGGCGCGCTGGGCGCCCTCTTCATATAACGAGCAGCCGTGGGCTTATATCGTTGCGACCAAGGACGATCCCGAGGAATTCCAGCGTGTTCTCAGCACATTGGTCGAAGGCAACCGCGCTTGGGCGCAAAACGCTCCGGTTCTGATGCTCTCCATTGCCAAAGGCAATTTCGAACGGACCGGCCAGCCCAACCGGCATGCGTTCCATGATACTGGCCAGGCAACAATGAGTCTCGTTATCGAAGCCACCGCATTGGGCCTGGCTGTCCATCAAATGGCCGGTTTCTCCGTGGAGAAAGCCCGCGAGCTCTTCTCTATTCCCCGGGATTGGGAGCCGGTCGCGGCCATCGCGCTCGGGTATCCCGCTACGGCAGACGCAGTCCCCGAGAACCTTCGCGCGCGGGAGTTTGCGCCGCGCTCGCGCAAGCCGCTCGAAGATTTTGTTTTTTCCGGGAAATGGAAGCAGACTTCCGCTCTCGTCCGGTGAAGGGGAAGCCTTCATCGCATGCGAGTAGGGAGTTTCGCGCCAGACCATAATGAACGAAATGCTCCAATTCCTCTACCGCCACGGCTACTCCGTCGTGTTCGTTTGGGTGTTCGCGGAACAGCTCGGCTTGCCGGTTCCTTCTGTGCCTTTGCTCCTGGCGGCGGGCGCGCTTTCCGGCAGCGGCCGGATGAACCTGCTGGCCGCCCTTGTGCTGGCCATCTCCGCGGCGCTGTTGAGCGATTCCATCTGGTTTCAGCTGGGCCGGCGCAAGGGCGTCAAGATCCTCCAGTTCCTTTGCCGCATTTCACTCGAGCCGGATTCCTGCGTCCGCCGCACGGAGGGTGTGTTTGAAAAACATGGAGCCAAGTCCCTGCTGATCGCCAAATTCGTCCCCGGACTCAACACCGCCGCTCCGCCGCTTGCGGGAGTCTTTCAAATGAGCCGGACGCGGTTTCTGTTGTTCGATGCGCTCGGCGCGGCCATCTGGGTGGGCGCTTTTCTCGGCCTGGGCTATGTGTTCGCCAACGAGATTGAACGCGTCGCGGGCCCGGCGCTGAGGCTTGGAGGCGGACTGCTGGCAATTGTAACCGCCGCGTTCGGCGGCTACATCGCGTGGAAATTTCTCAAGCGCCGGAAATTCATCCGTGAACTCCGCATCGCGCGAATCTCGCCCGAAGAATTGAAGCGCAAACTGGACGCCGGCGAAAACCTCGTCATCGTGGACCTTCGCCATTCCCTGGACTTCGAGGCCGCGCCCGAAACCATTCCCGGTGCCGTCCACATGGACGCCAGCGAACTCGACGACCACGCTGAGTTGCTTCCCCGCGACCGCGACGTCATCCTCTACTGTACTTGACCCAACGAAGCTACCAGCGCCCGTGTGGCGCTGCTCCTGCGAAAGCGCGGCATCGAACGCATCCGCCCTCTCGCCGGCGGCCTTCCCGCGTGGCGCCAACTCGGCTTCCCTCTCGCCCAGCGCAAACCCAATTCGTCGGCGGCACAAAACTGAATACCACCTGCCGTTCGATAAACCTTCCGAGAAATCACATGTCCAAATTAAGCAGGCTGCCTCGATGGTGCGCGGCATTTTCTGAGCGGACCAACGTGAGCGGCGGATCTTACAGTCTTGGCAGCACAATCCCCTGCTGCGCCTGGTACTTTCCCTTCTTATCTTTGTAGGAAACTTCGCAATCCTCATCAGAGAGGAAAAACACCACCTGGCAGAGCCCTTCGTTGGCGTAGATTTTTGCGGGCAGCGGAGTCGTGTTGCTGATCTCCAGGGTGACGAACCCTTCCCACTCCGGCTCGAACGGCGTCACGTTCACGATGATCCCGCACCGCGCGTAGGTGGACTTGCCGACGCAGAGCGTCAGCACGTTCCTCGGGATGCGGAAATACTCCACCGACCGCCCCAGCCCGAACGAGTTCGGCGGAATGATGCACACTTCCCCCTTGAACTCGACGAACGATTTCGGATCGAAGTGCTTTGGGTCCACAATCGTCGAGTTGACGTTGGTAAAAATGCGGAACTCGTCCGCCACGCGGAGGTCGTAGCCGTAGGACGACACGCCATAGCTGATCACACCCTCGCGCACCTGCCGATCCTCGAACGGCTCGATCATTTTGTGCTCGATCGCCATCCGGCGGATCCAGCGATCCGGCTTCACCGTCATTCCATCCTCCTGGCGTACACCGCCATGGTTGCCTGCTGAAAAAGCAGCGCAGTGTAGTACACCCCGGGCATCTTGACAACCCGCACCGGGATGTCTAGCATGAGCATCCATTTCTACTGCGGGCGTTCCGCTTGCGGGAGGTCTGTGTGATCAAGCTCGATATCGTCAACGCCGTGGTCAACAACACCGGAATCACGCGCACCAAGGCGGAACAGGCCGTCGAGACCGTCTTCGAAGCCTTGAAGAACGCTATGGGCCGTGGCGACCGCATCGAGCTCCGCCGCTTCGGAGTCTTCAGCGTCAGGCCCCGCAAGACCGGCATTGGCCGTAACCCTCGCACCGGAGAAGAAGTGGCCATCCCGCCGGGCAAGGCCGTTCGCTTCAAGCCGGGTAAGGAGCTGCAAGCCCTCTGACCTGCACATTCTGTGCCAGTTTCGGCTTCCGGCGCGTCTAACTTATTATGAGCAATGGTAACGGCTCCGGGGCTGTCCACGTCGAAGTTCTCGACCCCGAGCGGTTCTCGAGAGCCTATATCCCCGGCCCGCCGCCGCAGTGGCGGCCCTATCGCAAGGGGCGCTCTCTGGCCATCGCCCTGGCGCTCTTTGTGGTGACGCTGTTGTCTTCGCTCGCCACCGGGGCGCAATTCGCCGCCGCCTACGCCAACAACCAAACCATTTCTCTCGACGACTTCTTCCGCTTCTACGGCGCAATTGTTACGGCGCCGCGCCTTCTTCTCCCCGGCATCCCTTTTGCGCTTACCTTGCTCGGCATTCTCCTGGCCCACGAACTCGGCCACTGGTTCGCCTGCCGCTATCATCGAATCCAGGCCAGCTATCCTTACTTCATTCCCGCGCCGACTCTCATCGGCACGCTGGGCGCCTTTATCAAGATTCGTTCGCCGATTCGCGATCGGCGCGCGCTATTTGACGTGGGCCTCTCCGGACCGGTCGTTGGATTCATCTTGGCAATTCCCGCGCTGGCCATCGGCGTGTGGTACGCGAAAATCATTCCCGGAGTGCAGTCCGGCGCACCCTTGCTCTTTGGCGATCCCCTGCTCCAGAGAATCCTGGAACATCTTCTTCGCCCCGGCATTCCTGCCCGCGATTTTCTCCTGCACCCTATCGGCCGCGCCGCCTGGGCCGGCCTGTTCGCCACGGCGCTCAACCTCCTTCCCGCCGGCCAGCTCGATGGCGGCCACATTCTTTATTCCGTCATGAGCCACCGGCATCGCCAGATAACCGTCGCGCTCGCGTTGAGCATGGTGCCGCTCTACATTGTTTACCGGTGGCAGGGGTGGCTTCTCTGGTGCGTGCTTCTGCTTGCCCTGGGCTTCCGTCATCCACCTCTTCTCGATACCTGGCGGCCTCTCGACCGCAAACGCCTGATGTGGGCGGGCATCGCTTTGCTGATTTTCCTTCTGTGCTTCATGCCGGCTCCGATTGCCGAAGGGCCCCACGCATCCTGAATACGGGAATCCTTTCCTGCATCTTTCCGTTGACGCCGGTTCCGAACGCGGTATGATGCGCCCGCTTCGCCGCGGCGGACCCGCCCACCATGTCTCAGCTCGTTCGCACCCTCAGCCTGCGCGACCTCTTTCTTCTGTTCATCGGCTCGGTAATCGGCTCGGGGTTGTTTCTCGTTCCCGGCGGCATCCTGCGACAGGTCGGCGGCTCGGTGGCGCTGGCGCTGCTGGTGTGGATCGCCGGCGGCGTGCTCTCTCTTCTCGGCGCGCTGACCTATGCGGAGCTTTCCGCTTCGAATCCCGAGGCCGGCGGTCTCTATTGCTTCATCCGCGACGCTTTCGGCCCTCTCTCTGCGTTCCTGTATGGCTGGTCCCTGTTTCTGGTTATCGCCAGCGGTTCGGTGGCTGCGCTGGCCCGTGCCTTCAGCACATATGCGAGCGAGGTCATTCCTCTTTCGCCCCTCGGCGCCAAGCTCGTTGCCGTTGTGATGATTGCCGTTCTTACCGTCGTCAACGTCTGGGGAACGCGCAAGAGTTCCGATCTCCAGAACTGGACCACCCTGGCAAAGGCCGGCGTCATTCTGGTCATCAGCGCGATCCTGCTTTCTCTGGGGCGCCATTCCTCCGAATCCGTGCGCGCTCTGTTGGCCCCGCAACCCGCCGGTTCGCTGATTTCCAGCTTCGGCTTGGCAATGATCGCCGTGCTCTGGGCTTACGAGGGATGGCAATTCGGCACCTACAGCGCCGGCGAGGTTGTGAATCCGCAGCGGAATTTTCCGCGCGCGTTTCTCGCCGGCATGCTCGCGCTGATCGGAATCTATCTGCTCGCCAACGTCGCGTATCTCGCCGCGCTTGGCCCCTCCGGCGCCGCCCATACAGACGCCATCGCCGCCACGTCCATCGCCGAGGTCCTGGGCAAGAAGGCCGCGAAGGTCGTGGCCCTCACCATCCTTGTCTCCACCTTCAGCGCCGCCAACAGCGTGCTTCTCACCGCTCCGCGCGTCTTCTATGCCATGGCCGCCGACAAGCTTTTTTTCCGCAAGCTCGCCGAAGTCCACCCCAAATTCCTCACTCCGGCATTTGCAGTTACCGCGCTGGGGATTTGGTCCGCCGTCCTGGCAGTTGCCGGCAACTTTACCGAGTTGATTGGCGGCGTAATTTTTATCGGCTGGATTTTTTACGGACTCGGGGCGGCAAGCATTTTTCCCTTGCGCCGGATGGGGGCGGGAGCACCGCGCCCGTATAGCACTCCCGGTTACCCGTGGACCCCTCTGCTCTTCGTTCTCGCCGCCGCAGCTTTGGTGGCCAACGCTTTCTATGCCGCAGTGCATGACCCCAACGGCTTCAAACATCTCGCTGTGGGTTTCGCTCTTCTCGTCCTCGGACTCCCCGCCTACTACCTCTGGCGCCGCCGCGCCCCGGCTTAGAACAAGCTCACCGGATCCACATCGGCCAGGATAGCCGTCCCGGGAATCTCCTGCCGGACGCAAAAATCGAGGGCGCCGGAAAGTGCGGCCGTCAGCATCGCTCGCTTCGGCGACTTCAGCAGAAACTGAAACCGGTATTCATTTTTCAGCCGCGCCAGTGGTGCTGCTGCCGGACCCAGCACCTTGATTCCCTTCGCTTCGTACGGCGCGAAAAATTCCCCCAGCCGCCGCGACCATCGAATGGCATTCTCAATTTTACGGTCCCGCACGATCACGTTCGCCAGAGCCGTAAACGGCGGATACTGCATCATCCTCCGGAAGTGCACCTCGCGCTCGAAATAGGCCGCATAGTCCTGCCTCACGGCGTCCTGAATCGCGTAGTGCTCCGGATAATAAGTCTGCACCAGCACCGTTCCCGGCAGTGCGCCGCGTCCCGCGCGGCCCGCCACTTGCGTCAACAATTGAAACGTCCGCTCCGCCGCGCGGAAGTCCGGCAGGCTCAGAGAAGCGTCCGCCGCCACCACGCCCACCAGCGTCACGCGCTGAAAATCGTGTCCCTTCGCCACCATTTGGGTTCCCACCAGAATGTCGAGCTGCCCCTCCGCGAATGCCCCCAGAATCTCTTGGTAGGCGCGCTTGGTGCGGGCTGTGTCCCGGTCGAGCCGCGCAATGCGTGCCTCGGGAAACTCTTGGCGCAGGTGTTCCTCGAGCTGCTCTGACCCTTCGCCAAAAAAATGAATGTGCTCCGACTCACATTTCGGGCAGACCTTCGGCACGGCTCGCGTGGCCCCGCAGTAATGACACGCAAGCTGGTTGCGCCGCTTGTGAAACGTCATCGAAATGCTGCAATGGACGCACTGCACCGCCGCGCCGCAGCTCCGGCACATCACAAACCACGAATACCCGCGCCGGTTGATCAGCACCACCACCTGCGTGCCGTTTTGCAGACTTTCGGCCAGCGCCTCGTGCAGCCGCGTGGAGATCGGCCCGACCTTATGGGTTTTCTTGAATTCTTCGCGCAGGTCCACAATCTCCACGCGCGCGAGGGGCCGGTTTTCCACGCGCGATTCCAGCAGGAGCAGCTTGTATTTCCCGGATTGCGCGTTGTGGTAACTCTCGAGCGAGGGCGTCGCCGACCCCAGCAGCACCACGGCCCCCTCGCGCTTGGCGCGGACAATCGCCGTGTCGCGGCCGTTGTACCGCGGCGTTTCTTCCTGCTTGTAACTGGCCTCCTGTTCTTCATCCACAATCACGAGGCCCAGATTCTCGAGCGGGGCAAACACCGCCGAGCGCGTTCCCACCACCACGCGCGCTTCTCCCCGCCGCACCCGCCACCATTCCCGCGCCCGCTCTGCGTCGCCGAGCGCCGAATGCATCACCGCGACTCCCTCGAACTCTGCTCCAAACCAGGCGCGGCACAATCGCCCCACCCACAGCGTCAGCGCAATCTCCGGCACGAGTATCAACGCCGTCCGCCCCCGCGCCAGCGCCTCCTGTACGCTGCGCAAATACACTTCTGTCTTTCCGCTGCCCGTCACCCCGTGCAGAAGCCCCACGGTAAACTCTCGCGCATCGAGCCACGTGCGTATCTCCCCCATCGCCCGTTCCTGCTCCGCATTCAGCGCATTCGCAGGTGGCGTGAAGTCTGTGTCGAAGGGATCTTCACCCGGATCGCACGGCTCCTCCCAACTCTCCAGTGTCCCTACGCGAATCAATCGGGCCACCGCGGCACGAGAGACCCTCGCGATCTTCAGCAGGAGCGGCACGGGCAGCGGCCCGCGCTCCTCCGCCAGGATTCTGCGTATGCGCTCCGTCGTGGCGGTGGACTTGCCCTTCTCCGCGGCAGCCGTCTGGCCCTTCCATGCCACAATTCTTTGTGTCCGTCCCTTGCGCCCCGCGGCCACCTCGTGCATCTCGATCCATCCGCGCCGTTGCAATCGCCCGAGCACCGCCTCCGCGCGCAGATTCTTCCGCAGCGCAGTGACGCCCACCGGCTTCCCCTCGCGCAGCAGCTGCGCCAGCAAACTCCACTCTTCTTTTTCCGAATCCTTCAGGTCGCGGCGGGAAGAAAGCTCCCCGTGTCCTTGCGTCCCCGCCGGAGTAAGACTCACTTCGCGTGTTGTCCGGACTTCCACCAGCGGTGGCAGCATCGCCCGGAAAACTTCTCCCACCGGAGCGACGTAATAGTCCGCGACCCATCGCCCCAACTCGAGCAAGCTGGCAGGAAGCGCCGGCGCAGACTCGAGAACTTGAACAATCTCTCGAATCTTCGGCACTTCGGGCTTTTCGCTTGTGCGGCGCAGCGCCACTCCCACCATGGCCCTCCGGCCAAACGGCACCACTACGCGGCTGCCCGGCACGGCCTGTTCGCGCAGCGTTGCGGGCACCGCGTAAGTGAACACACTCCGCAGCGGTACCGGCAGCGCAACTTCGCAATAGGGAGCGTCCATGAGTGCAGTTTAGTGTACCAGCAGCCTTGGACCCGCTGCTGCGATGGAGTGTGAGTTTCGCGTTCCGGTTTCCGGCTTAATCGCAGGAAAACAGCAATCGCCCCGTGGAGCGCTACGGCCCCGCCCCTTTTTTCGGCTGGAGTCCCAGGACGTTCATCACTTTCTGAAGATCTTTCCAGACGTCGCCCTTGGCACTTGGGTTGCGCAGCAGGTAGGCGGGATGGTAGGTGGGCATCAGCCGTGTCCCGCGGTATTCGAGCCACTGCCCGCGCAAATGGGTAATTCCCCTTTCGGCCCCGACCAGCGCTTTCAATGCCACCGCGCCGAGGCACACGATCACCTTTGGCTGGATCACATCGAGTTGGCGCAGAAGAAACGGCGAGCAGATGGCGATTTCATCTTTTTCCGGAGCGCGGTTTTCCGGCGGCCGGCATTTCACCACGTTGCAGATGTACACGTCCCGCCGCTGCAAACCCATCGCTTCGATCATTTGCGTCAGCAGCTTCCCGGCGCGCCCCACGAAGGGCAGCCCTTGAACGTCTTCGTCGTGCCCCGGCCCCTCGCCGATAAAAACCAGCTCGGCCTTCCCGTTTCCGTCGCCAAAGACAATGTTCGTCCGCCGCTCGCACAGGCGGCAGCGCTTGCAGTCGCCGATGTCCGCGCGAATCCGCTCCAGCGAATCGTTTTGCACCCGCTCGATCGCTTCAAACAGGGAGGGTCCCTGAGGAACAGGAATGCCCGCAAGCATTGCGGATTCCGCTGCTGCCGCAACCCTAGCTTGCGGCACAGAAGCCGCAGGCAAAACCGGAGCGAAAACAGCCTCGGCCTCTTCCGCGGCTTGCGGCGCGCGGTCGAGAAAGTATTCGCGCACACCAATGTCTTCGTAGTAGCGAAGCGTGTCTTCCAGTTTTTTTCGTGTGGATTCGTGGAGCGAAATGGCCATGGCGGGCCGCTAAGATCCGGCGCGTGTTGCGGGCGAATGCCGCAGCACATCCTTCAGGCGCAGCACTTCGTCAAGAACGCGGTTTGCGGTGTCCCATTTGCTCATCTTGGGCAGCGAGACTTCCCGGCCGTCCCGCGCAAACAGCGTCACCTCGTTCGTGTCGTGATCAAATCCTGCCCCCACAGCGGTCACGTCATTGGCCACGATCAAGTCTGCCCGCTTGGCTTCGAGCTTTGCCCTCGCGTGCTCGGCCATGTGGTCGGTCTCCGCGGCAAAGCCCACCAGGATCCGCTCCCCTTTGTCGCGCGCTACTTCCGCCAGGATATCGTGCGTCGGCTCGAGCTCAATCGTCAGCCGCCCTTTCCCGCGCTTGATTTTTGCCTCCTGCTTCGCCACGGGACGGTAATCGGCCACTGCCGCCGCCTTCACCACCACGGTCGCGCTGGAAAGCTCCGTAAACACGGCGCGGCGCATGTCCTCCGCGCTGCGCACCGAAATTCGCTTCACGCCGTCCGGCGCCGCGAGCGCCGTCGGCCCGCTGACCAGCACCACACGCGCCCCGCGCCACGCCGCCGCTTCGGCCAGCGCGTATCCCATTTTCCCCGAAGACCGATTCGTGAAATACCTCACCGGGTCCAGGTCCTCGTAAGTCGGCCCCGCGGTCACCAGCACGGTTTCTCCCTCGAGGTCGTGACGAATTTGCAGTGTGTCCAGCACCTTCCGCACAATGGTCTCGACCGCCGCCAGCCGCCCCGCGCCCGTCATCCCGCAGGCCAGGTACCCTTCATCCGGTTCGATCACGTGCACGCCGCGCGCCCGGAGCATCTGCAGATTCTCCTGTGTCGCCGCGTGTTCCCACATGTTGACGTTCATCGCCGGCGCCACCACCACCGGCGCCGTTGTCGCCAGATACAGTGTGCTCAGAAAATCGTCGGCAATGCCGCGGGCCAGCTTGGCCAGGGTATTCGCCGTAGCCGGTGCAATCAGCAGCAGATCGGTGCGCTGTGCCACAGCGATATGCTCGATGGCGCTCTCGACATTTGCCGGCCCGCCCGCTTCATCTGCAAACATTTCGGTGATGACTTTTTTTCCGGTCAGCGCCGCAAACGTCAGCGGGGTGATGAATTCGCGCGCATTCCGCGTCATCACCACCTCCACGTCGAACCGCTCCTCTTGCAGGCGGCGCACCAGCTCCGCCGCCTTATAGGCGGCGACTCCGCCGGAAACCCCGAGCGTGATTCTCATCGTCGGCTTACCCCTTGCGCCGCTTTCCGTCTTTGTCGTCATCGGGCTGAGGAATCTCGGCCAGGTCGTATTCCAACACCCCTTGGTTCAATTCTTCCATAGCCACGCGGGTTGGTTTCTGGGAGTGGGGATGATCCACAATCGGAGGCGCTCCGGCCATCAACTGGCGCGCGCGCCGGGCTGCCACCACCACGTAGGCAAACTTGCTCTCCGGTGCTTCTTTCGATACCGTCATACGGAATTTAGCCTCCGAAAGACTCCAGTAACCTCGCGACCCGTGCGCCGTTCCGCGCGCTCGAGCAACGCACTGCGGTGACGATGGCCTGCACCTCGCGCCCGGCGCGCTCCACGTCGTCGTTGATGACACAATAATCGTAGTACTTACGGAACGCCAGAATCTCATCGCGCGCCCGGTTCAGCCGCCGCGTAATCTCTTCTTCCGAATCCTGCCCGCGGTCCCGCAGCCGCCGTTCCAGCTCTTCGCGCGAGGGCGGCACGATGAATAATGCCACGGCGCCCGGCAGCTTTTCCTTCACCTGCGCCGCGCCCTGCACGTCAATTTCGAGCACCAGGTCAAGCCTCTTTTGCCGCGCCTCATCCAGCCAGCGCCGCGGTGTGCCGTAATTGTGTTTTCCGAACACGCGCGCGTACTCCAAAAATTCACCGCGCTCCGCCATCTGCTCGAATTCCGCCTCGGAAACGAAATGATAGCATTTTCCGCTGCTTTCGGTCGTGCGCCGTGGACGTGTTGTGCACGAAATCGAAGGCATCGTCCCGGGCAGCTCCAGGATCCGCTGCACCAGCGTGGACTTCCCCGAGCCCGAGGGCCCCGAAACGATGAATACCAGCGGCTGGAGTGTTTCTCCCATTTCTATTCGACGTTTTGCACCTGTTCGCGCAGCTTTTCGATTTCTCCTTTGATCTCCAGCCCCAGCGAGGTGATCGCCAGCCCTTCCGCTTCCACTCCGGGCGTCTTCGACAGCATGGTGTTGGCTTCCCGGTGCATTTCTTGGAGAAGAAAATCCAGTTTCTTGCCAAGTTCGCCCGCGCCATCCAGCAATTTCGCGAACTGTTCGACGTGGCTGCGCAGCCGCGCCAGTTCCTCGCTGATGTCTCCGCGCTCCGCCAGGATGGCCGCTTCCTGCGCCAGCCGCGCCGGGTCCATCGCGGTTTCGCCCAGCAGGTCTTTCAACCGCGCATCCAGCCGCCGCGCATACGCCGGGCGGATCGTTTCCGCAAGCGCTTCCACTTTCACGGCGCGTTCGCCGATCTGCTTCAGCCGCGCGCGCATCTCTTCCACCAGGTGGCGGCCTTCCGCGCACCGCATCTCTTCCAGCCGGCCCAGCGCCTCCTCTAAACATGCCGTCACTTGGGCGCCCAGCCTCTCCACCTCCTCCACGTCAAACTCGCCGGCCGTCGTTCCTGCCGCAATCACGCCGGGCAGCCGCAGCACCGCTACGGGGTCCGGCTCGGTCTTCAGGCCGAATTGCCGCCGCAGTTCATCCGCTGCTTTCCAATACGCCTCCGCCAGCGCTCGGTTCACCTGCACCGCCGCCGGTCCCGCCGGATCGAAGTGCAAGGTCACGTCCACGTGCCCGCGCCGCAGCCGTTCGCGCACCGCCTGACGAATAAGCGGCTCGAACGTATCGAACCCTTCCGGCAATCGCAGGTGCAAGTCCAGAAAGCGGTGATTGACGCTGCGCAGGCTGATCCGCAGCGCCCAGCCGTTGTGCTGGACGCGCGCCTGCGCGTATCCCGTCATGGATTTGCATGCCTGCGCGTTCGTCTTCGGCGAGCGCGGGGTTTTCCGGCTCATGTTCCCATGGGCCGCTCCATGGGCCGCTCGATTGGCGCTGGGGAGGGAAGATTGTCCGCATCCGCGAATTGCAGCTCATGCAGCCGTGCGTACGTGCCGCCATTCGCCAGCAGCTCCGCGTGCGTTCCCGTCTCTCCGATTTGTCCGTCTTCCAGCACTACGATCTTGTCCGCGCGGCGAACCGTTGAAAGGCGGTGCGCAATCACAAACACCGTGCGTCCCACCATCAAGTTTCCCAGCGCCTTCTGCACCAGCATTTCCGATTCGGCATCTAGCTCCGACGTCGCTTCATCGAGAATCAGGATCGGCGAGTCCTTCAGCAGCGCGCGTGCGATCGCCAGCCGCTGCCGCTGCCCGCCGGAGAGCCGCTGCCCTCGCTCGCCCAGCACGGTCTTATATCCCTGCGGCAGCCCGCTGATGAAGTCGTGCGCCAGCGCCGCCTTCGCTGCCGCAATCACCCGCGCTTCCGGCAGTTCCGGCTGCCCGTAACAAATATTGTTCCACACCGTATCGTGAAACAGAATGTTCTCCTGCGAGACCATGGCCATCTGCTCGCGCAAGGAGCGCAGCGTCACCTTGCGGACGTCGGTTCCGTCTATCCGCACGGTCCCCGAGGTCGCCTCATGGAATCGGGGAAGCAAATTCACCAGCGTCGTTTTCCCGGCGCCGCTCAGCCCCACTATCGCCACCACTTCTCCGGCACGCACCTTTAAGTGAATGCCGCGCAGGATGGGCGCCGAATCGTAGGCAAACGCCACGTTGTCGAACTCGATCTCCCGCGAAAAGGGCGGCAGCATCGGCGCGCCGGGCTCGTCCTGATTCTCTTCTTCTTGCGCCAGAAAGGCGAACACCTGCTCCGTCGCGCCTTGCGCCATTTGAAATTGGTGATACACGAAACCGATCCGCTTGATGGGAATGTAGGCACTGAACAGCGCGTACACGAATGTGAGGAACATCCCCTCGGTCATGCGCTGCATCCGGATTTGGTCGCGCGCGTAGAGCAGCACCAGCACGATCACCGCCGCCGCCAGCAAATCCATGATGGGCGCAGTGACTACGACGGCGCGCACCCACCGCATGCTTTCCCGCAGCAGCCGCCGCGACGTCTCCCGGAATTTCCGGATCTCAAAGTCTTCCATCCCGAAAGCCTTCACCACGCGGTTCCCGCTCACCGTTTCCTGCAGGATCTGGCTCAGCTCCGCCAGACGTGCCTGGCTGTTCTCCGCCGATCGCCGGATTTTTCTCCCCAGTTTTCCCACCGGCCACACGATCAGGGGAATCAGCACCGCCGAGCCCAGCGCCATCTTCCAGTTTGTTAGCAGGAGAACGAGGGAGAACACCACCAGGGCAAACCCTTTTTGAAATAAATCCGCCACGTATTCTGACAGCGCGATGCGCACGCGCTCGACGTCGTTGATCGCCGCGGAGATCAGCTTCCCCGTGGGATTGTGCTGAAAAAAGCCTACCGGCTGGCGGATCAATTTGCCGAACACGCGATTCCGCAAATCCGTCACGGCGGCATGCCCCACATATTGAATCTGTAAATTGCCGAGGTACTCCGCCAGGCCTTTCCCGAGAAACACTGCTACTGCGGAAATTGCAAAGATGGTCCAGACATTGTGAATTCGCGGCGGGAAAAACCAACTGAGGTCCACCATCTGACCAGTGATGGGATTTTTGAACAACGGAACGCTGGAGCCTACCACCGAGGGTTTCAGGACAAAGTCAAACGCCGGCCGGATCAGCAACGCGATCACGCCCTCGCACAGCGCCACAAACGCCATGAGCGCGATTCCCGCCGCCATCCGCACCGCGTGCGGCCGGACATAAGTCAGCAGGCGTTTCAGTTGTGGTGAAATCAGCAACGCTTCAGCCCGGCGTCCTCTCCTCTGGAGAGGCAAACGCATTCCCTTCCCAACGCCTTGCGAAATGAATGCCCGTCCGTCGCGCTTATTTCTCGATGTCCCGGTGCACCACTTTGGCTGCGTACCCGTGCTTCTTAAGCGCTCGTCCCACGGCTTCCGCCAGCGTCACCGAACGGTGACGCCCCCCGGTGCAGCCCAGCGCGACCGTCAGGTAGCTTTTCCCCTCACGAATGTAATGGGGAATCAGGTACCCCAGCAACCCCTCGATTCGCCGCAGGAACTCCCCGGTCTGTTTGAACGACCGGATATAGCGCGCCACTCGGGCATCCTTCCCCGAATGCCTTCGCAGCGCGGGAACGAAATGCGGGTTCGGCAAAAAGCGCACGTCAAAAACCAAATCGGCGTCGCTGGGGATGCCGTAGCGGTAGCCAAAGCTCACCAGCGAAATCAAAAGCGCAAGGTGATCGGGATTCTTGAACCGGTCCGTGATGAATTGACGCAGTTCGTGAACGTTGAACTGGGTCGTATCAATCACCACGTCCGCGAGCTTCCGGACCGGCGCGGTCAGGGATCGTTCCCAGCGCAGGCCGTCGCGCACCGACCGGTCCGGCCCCAGCGGGTGCGGCCGCCGCGTCTCGCTGAAGCGCCGCAGCAGCGCGTCGTCGCTCGCTTCGATGAACACCAGCGTCGCGGGGTAATCGCGCCGCAGGTCCCGGTACACCTCGGGCAGCTTCCGCAGGTGCTCGCCCTCGCGCGCGTCCACCAGCAGCGCGGCGCGTTCGGTTTCCCCGCCGCCCTGCATGTGCAATTCAGCGAATGTGGGGATCAGTCCCACCGGCAGGTTATCCACGCAGTAAAACCCCAGGTCTTCGAAGGCCTTGAGTACCGTGCTTTTCCCCGACCCGCTCAAGCCGGTGAGAATCACCAGTTGCCGCGCGCCGACCCTCGCTCGCCGCTTCACGGCTGCGCGTGCCTAGGCCTTCACCCGGCGCTGGTGCGTGCTCGGGATGCGCAGGTCTTCCCGGTACTTGGCCACCGTCCGCCGGGTCACGTGGATGCCGCCCTCGTCCAGCTTTTTGGCAATTTGATCGTCGGTCAGCGGCTTGGCCGCGTCTTCTTCCTCGATCATCTTCTTCACCAGGCGCTTCAGCGTCGGCAGCGACATCTCGCTGCCTTCCGGCCCGTTCACCGACTCGGAGAAAAACGATCGCAGCTCGATCACGCCCTGCGGCGTGTGCGCGTACTTGCTCGCCACCGCCCGGCTCACCGTCGAGGGATGCACGCCCACCTCTTCGGCCACTTCTTTGATCATCATCGGCTTCAATTGATCGGGGCCGTAGTCCAGAAACTCATGCTGCCGCGCAATGATGGATTGGCACACGCGCAGGATGGTGTGCTTCCTCTGCTCGATATTTTTCATCAACTGGATCGCCGCGCTGAACCGTTCCTTCACGTAATTCCGCACGTCGCGGTCGGCGGCGTCGCGCGCCAGCAGCCGCCGGTACACCGGGCTCAGCCGGAGTTGCGGCAGGTCGTCCTCATTCATGAACACCTGCCACTGATCGTCCACTTTGCGGAAGTACACGTCCGGCTCCACCAGCCGCGCCTCGGTCTTGTTGTAGCGCAGCCCCGGGCGCGGGTCGAGCTTCTTGATCACGTCCACGGCGCGCTTCACCAGCTCCAGCGGGCGGTTCAGGGCTCGCGCAATCTCCTTCAATTGGTTCGATTGCACTTGTTTCAGGTGCTCGGCCACCACTTGTTGCGCCAGGCTGTTCTGCGGGTCGAGCGTCTTGAGCTGGATCAGCAGGCATTCGCTGAGGTCGCGCGCGGCCACTCCCAGAGGATCGAACTCCTGCACCACCGCCAGCGCCTCTTCCACGTCTTCCGCGGAATACTTTCCGTTCTGCGCAATCTCCTCGAGCGAAGCCGTCAGCGTGCCGTTTTCGTCCAGGTTGCCGATGATGGTATCCGCGATTTCGCGCACCGTCTCCGAGCAGATGGTCACGCTCAATTGCCACTGCAGGTGCTCGCTCAGCCCCTGCGGCGACGAGAGGAACTTGTCAAACGACGGCCGCTCGATGGTTTCTCGCTCGCGCGACGCTCCTCCGTCGGCGCCCGTGTCCAGGTATTTGTTGAAAAACGATGCGATGTCGAACTCATCGAAGGGGTTGGCCGCCTCAGTCTCCGGAACTTTCTCGGTCTCGGCTTTGACGAACGCTTCGTCGCTGTAGTTTTCGCTGACCACGCCGTCTTCCGACAGCTCTTCCAGCACCGGATTCTCGATCATCTCCTGATTGATCATCTCGCGCAGCTCCAGCCGGTTCAGCGCCAGCACGCTGACCATCTGCACCAGGCCCGGTGTGAGGATCTGCTTCTGCGCTACCTTCAGATTGAGTTTGAGGCCTTGCCAGCTCATCGTTCTTCAATTCAACCGGAAATTGTCGCCCAAATACACTCGCCGGACTTCCGTGTCCTGGCTCAATTGTTCCGGCGTCCCGGTGCGGAAAATCTTTCCATGATTGATGATGTAGGCGCGGTCGGTTACGTTCAGCGTTTCCCGCACGTTGTGGTCGGTCACCAGCACGCCGATCCCCGCCCGGCTCAGATCCCGAATGGCCACCTGCAAATCCTCCACCGTCAGCGGGTCAATCCCGGAAAACGGCTCGTCCAGGAGAACAAATGCCGGCTGCAGCACCAGCGACCTCGCGATTTCCAGCCGCCGCCGCTCGCCGCCCGACAGCGTGTACGCCCGGTTGTACCGCACCGTTTCCAAACCCATCTGCGCCAGCAACTCCTCCTGGCGATCTTTCTGCTGTGCGGCCGTCAGTGGAAGGGTTTCCAGCACGGCCAGCAGATTCTCTTCGACAGTCAGTTGGCGAAAGACCGAGGGTTCCTGGGGGAGGTAGCTGATTCCGCTGCGGGCCCGCAGGTACATGGGGAGGTCGGTGATTTCATCACCGTTGAGCAGCACCCGGCCTGCATCGGGACGCGCCAGGCCGACCAGAATGTAAAATGTTGTGGTCTTCCCGGCTCCGTTGGGCCCCAGAAGCCCGACCACTTCGCCTTGTCCGATTTCCAGCTCCACGTCGTCAACGACTTTGCGCCCTCGATACGACTTGCTCAGCTCGACGGCCTGGAGTTTCAGCATACCTCGTCATTTCTCGACTCGGTGCTTCGTCAACGTGCGCGATCCATTTTCGGAGTCGACGACAATCGTATCATCCGCTAAATAGAAGGTCAATTGACGCCCCGTCGTTGTGCCTCGGGAGGCATCCGTAAGCGTGGGACTTCCCCCCGACAAAACGAATTTTCCCTCCGTCGCGGAATATTCGCCGCGGTCGGCCGTCCCCCGGCGGTCCTGCTCTTGCACCGTCACTCCTCCCGTGGCCACCGCGCGCTCCATTTGCTTTGCCTGGCCGCCTTCTGCCCCGACGGAAAAATAAACGTCCAGCTCCGATGCCGTAATCTCCCCCTGTTGCGATTTCGCGTCCACGCTGTTCTGTAGATGCGCTCGCCCTTCGGCGCTCCAATAACTCATCGCTCCGGCCCGCACGCGCCACAGCGATGGCCCTCCCTTGCCCGGACCCGCCGCCCCTGCAGACGCTCTCGCTGGTTTTCCGGTCGCGTCGCGCTTCCCCGGCCCCGCTGCCATCTGCGGAAAGACGGCCAGCACGTTTCCGTTGGCGTTGAGCTGTTTCGCGTCGCGCAGCAGCTCGATCGAGTCGGCCTCGATCACCGAGTCTCCCTGCCACAGCCGCGCATGCCCCGAAAAAAGCGCCCTCCCGGTGGCCGAATTCGCCTCCAAATGGTCCGCCGAAATGTGCGCCGGCTGCGGGGCAAGGTTCACCCCGCTTCCTCCTGTCTTCAAATCACTCGACCGCACCTGCCCGTCCGCGCGAATTTCTCCGGTCGCCTGCACAAACGAGATCTTCTGCGCCGTCGTTCGCGTCTTGGCATCGCTCACGACCGCATTCCCCGTCAGCAGCGCCGCTTGGCTCGGCCGCTGCATTTGCGCTTGGTCGGCCTGCGCGCTTCGTTCCCCTTCGCGCATCTTCACGTCGCCATTCAAGTCAATTTCCGTCCAATCCCCTTCCGCTCCAAAGCTCGCGCGCAGTTCCCGCGAAGTTATCGTTTGCGTCGGCCGCCCGGCAAGTTTCCGCTCCACTTCTGCCCCTCCATCCGCGGTAAGAGAATCCGCCTGGCCGCGCGCCGTGAATTTCGCCGTCATCCGCTGGCCGCCGAGCCGTGTACTGCTCCCCGCATCCTTTCCCGCGCTCGCCCCTCCCTGCCATTCCAGCGTTGCCGGGGCAAGGGTCTCCGCACTCTCGATCCTGGCGCCCTGTTTTCCGCTGGCCTCGGCAAAATGGACCAGCAATTCCTCCGTCCTCAACTGGCGCGTCCCGCCGTTCTTCCCGTTGGCGCGCAATTCCACGAACACGTTTCCGCTGGCTCGAAGCTGTGTTGGTTGCTGTGTTTTGGGCGAGACATCGAGCGCGGCGCTCGACGCCGCCAATTGCCCATCTCCTCGCGGCCCCGAAAACTTTCCTGTGATTCCCCCCTGTGCCTCGACGCGTTCCACCCATCCCTTCGGGTTGAACAGCGTGCGGAATTCATCGGCGGAAAGCGTCACCTCTCCGTTCGCATCCTTTCGGTGTAACTCCGGCCGGCTTTCCGGCGTTTCCCCCTTCGGCGCAATCAATTTTTGCGCGTGAAATTCCGGGTCGAGACTCAGCTCCAGCGACGCCGCCGTCAACCCGCGCGTTCCTTCCACCACGTGGACCGGCCCGGACATGCGCAGCGTCCGCGTATCTCTCCGGAACTCCAGGCGTGTTCCGGTTACTTTCGTCTGCCCCGCGTTTCCCCCGGCGCCGGGCCGCTGCAGCGCCAACTCAACGTTTTTCAGAAGCTGTACAACCCCGTCCCCCGATTCATACGCTAAGCCTGCCGCCTTGGCCTTTCCTTGCGGAAACTGGATCTCCACCGCTTCCTCGGTCTTCGCCTGGCCGCTTTCACGGTCAAAGGAAACATTGCGCGTCTCCACGTGCACCACTCGCGCCGCCTGTCCGCCGCTTCCCGC
>WNGL01000644.1_pt1 | contig 41363 bp, 46 predicted proteins | sample 5400591 | NCBI WGS metagenome assembly WNGL01 (sample SAMN13153377, study PRJNA577476) | soil metagenome | isolation source: 80 cm soil or saprolite under Garry oak tree replicate 1 | place: USA:California | collected 2016-06-15
CACCTACAACATCTTCAATAACGGCGCTACCTTTGCGGGCTCCAAGGCCTGTGCGTTCGACCGTACCATGATGCTGGCCGGCAACCCCGCCACCCAGCAGTGTTTTCAGTTGAGCAGCAGTTACGGCGGCCTGTTGCCGGCGGACCTGGATGGCACAAACTCGCCCCCCACCGGTTCACCCGGTTTTTTCCTGAATTTCGGCTCAAATTCGCTGAGACTGTGGCGGTTTCATGTTGACTGGACCAGCCCCGCCAACTCGGCATTCTCCGGCCCGGCCACCATACCGGTAGCTTCGTTCGCGGCGGCCTGCAACGGTGGCGGTGCCTGCATCCCGCAGCCGAACACCGGGCAGAAGCTCGATTCACTGGCCGACCGTCTGATGTATCGCCTGGCGTACCGCAACTTTGCTGACGGTCACGAGTCGCTGGTGGTCAATCATTCCGTCGGGGTGGGGACCAATAAGCCGAAGCAGGTCACCTCGGTACGCTGGTATGAATTGCGCAATCAGACCGGCTCCAGCATTGCGGCCGCTGCGCCGCTTGTCTACCAGCAGGGCACCCTTGGGACCGCGGACGGGATACATCGCTGGATGGGGAGCATAGCCATGGACAAGCAGGGGAACATCGCCCTCGGCTACAGCGCCTCGAGCGGCAGCGTCAAGCCCTCCATTCGCTATACGGGCCGCCTGACTGCTGACGCCCTTAACACCATGCAGGCAGAGAATGTGGCTAAGTCTGGAGGCGGTTCGCAGCTGGCTAATCTCAGCCGCTGGGGCGATTACAGCGCCATGACGGTCGATCCGGTCGATGACTGCACCTTCTGGTATACAAACGAGTACCTGAAGTCCAACGGTACATTCAACTGGAGTACCTGGATAACATCCTTCAAGTTTCCGGGATGCCTGTAAGTGAAGGCCGGATGATGTGAATACATGAAAAACGGGACAGGCTGGTTGATAGCCTGTCCCGTTTTATGTTGCCCTGATTTTCGTAAATTCAATAACTATACCCCGGTAAAAAAAATAAAAATAGACTGTTTCTTGGGGTTCGAAGCGGATATAGTGAAGTCAAGGTAGCGCTACCTGATTCAAGAACTATGCAGCAAAAGGAGTAAGTAGTAGATCTGCAGAAGTTGCAATATTCAGATTCTGATGACTATGGAGGATCAGATGACTGAGGACACTCCGCCAGACTGTTTAAAAAAATAGGAAGTTTACTACGGGCTGGTTGATCCAGCCTGAATCCCGACAAAAAGGGAGAATTTCAAAGGCCCGCGAAAATCATCGCGGGCCTTACATTTTGTACCGGATAATAATGTTGTTCGGTACGGCTACCCCTTCAACTCGAAAGCCACCTTGAGAACCACCTGATATTCAGTGACCTTGCCATCCGGGCCAATGTGTCCACGGATATCCCCCACCTCAAACCAGGACAGCCCGTCCAGCGAGCTCCGCGCCTTGACCAGGCCAGTCTCGATCGCCGCTTCAATACTCCCGGCGGCAACACCGATTATCTCCACTTTCTTATAAATCCTATCCTTACCGTACATAGCAGCCTCCCTTAAGCGGTTGTCACTCTTATGTATCAAGCATAACAGAATCTGTTCAGTCCGCAACAGCTGCCCTGACAGAGTTATCATGGATGCCCGCGTAAATCTTGCCGGAGTCGGCCAAAGAAAGGGAATTTCAAAATTTTGAACCCGTAGATTTTCCCTGTCGCGAATAATTATCTATCCCTGTGTCATTTACTATTGACTTCTGGTGCATTAAAGTTCCTAGTGGTTTAACGTCTGAATTGATCAGACAAATCACAGCGCAGGGTCAGGAGAAAGTACACATGGTAAACGGAACAGTTAAATGGTTTAACGACAGCAAGGGTTTTGGTTTTCTTGAGCAGGAAAATGGCGACGACGTATTTTGCCATTTCTCCGCTATCGCGGGCGACGGATTCAAATCGCTTGCCGAAGGTGACAGCGTAACGTTTGAAGTAACCAAGGGTCCGAAAGGGCTTCAGGCCGCGAACGTAACGAGAGTCTGACAACTACTCCAGAAGACACCAGAAGCCCCGGGGAAACCCGGGGCTTTTTTTGTGGGTTCGCCGTTACCCTGAAAATAGTGGTAGAATTGGCTCAGGCAACACCGTTAATGCTGTAGAGGAAGGAGCGCGACGCATGACGCCCCAGTTCCACCCAAGCCTGGTAAACGGACCCTTCGACGACCCGGCGGTCTACGTCGATTTCCTCTACGAGCGAAGGGCTCTGCTCTTTGACCTGGGTGACATCCGGGTGCTCCCGGCCCGCAAAATTCTGCGGCTTTCCCACATCTTCATCTCCCATACCCACATCGATCACTTCATCGGCTTCGACCATCTGCTCCGGTTATCCCTGGGGCGCGAAAAGCGGGTCCACCTTTACGGCCCTCCCGGCTTCACCGCCCGGGTGGAGCACCGGCTGGCCTCGTATACCTGGAACCTGGTGGAGAGCTATCCCACCGACTTCACCATAGTCGCCGCCGAACTCCATCCGGACGGCAGCTGCCTTTCCGCCGAGTTCCACTGCCTTGGCGGGTTCAGGCGGGAGTGCGAGCGGACGGAGCGGCTGCATGACGGCATCGTTCTGGACGAGGAGACCTTCCGCATCCGCACGGCCTTTCTCGATCACAAGACCGTCTGTCTGGCCTATGCCCTGGAGGAAAAGAGCCATGTAAACATCATGAAGAACCGGGCGCTGGAGCTGGGTCTTCCGACCGGACCGTGGCTGGCGGAGCTGAAACGGGAAATCGTCCGGGGAGAGCCTGACGACAAGCCTTTTCGTGCCTGGTGGCACGTTGCGGGTGAAGTGGTCGAGCGCCGCTTCACGCTGGGAGAATTGAAGAAGGAAATTCTGACCATCGTTCCCGGCCAGAAAATCGCCTATGTCACCGATACCGCCTATACCCCGGAAAACGCGGCTCGGATCGTCAATCTCGCCCGGGGTGCCGACTACCTCTTTATCGAGGCCGCTTTTCTCGATGCCGATCGTGAACGGGCCGGCGAGCGCTCTCACCTGACCGCCCTCCAGGCCGGGCTGCTTGCCCGTCAGGCGGGAGTCGCCACGGCGATTCCGTTTCATTTTTCGCCGCGCTATCTGGGAATGGGGGACAGACTGCGGGAGGAATTCGGACCATGACAGCGGCGGCCGTCCGGCCGCGGTGTATCCCGGCATTACCTCAGGCATAATTATGGAATTACTCATGGGCGGTTGACAGGAGAGATGAATATGAAAACAGCCAGCCTCGTTTCAGAGGTCATTGCGATCATGCTGGATTATGCCGCCATTACCGGACTGTCTCCTCTGGAGAACACTCCGCGGCGTTATCTCTGGACGGACGCCTTTGCGGTCTGCACCCTGCTGGAGCTGTTCCAGCAGACCGATGACGAGAGGTGGCGGGATCTCGCCCTGCAGCTCGTAGACCAAGTGCATGCCGTCCTCGGCCGCCACCGCGGTGACGATCACCGCAGCGGCTGGATCAGCGGGCTGGACGAAGCCGGGGGGAAGTTGCACCCGACGCTGGGAGGCTTACGGATCGGCAAGAGGCTGAACGAACGGGGGCCGGACGAACCGCCCGACGAGCGGCTGGAATGGGATCAGGACGGTCAGTATTACCATTACCTGACCAGGTGGATGCATGCCCTTGACCGCGTCAGTCGGGTCACCGGAAACCCGGTCTATGCCGGGTGGGCCGTGGAGCTGGCGAAAACGGCGCATGCAGCCTTCACCTACGCCTCCACCCCTGGCGGGGCAAAACGGATGTACTGGAAGATGAGCATCGACCTCACCCGACCGCTGGTCGCTTCCATGGGACAGCACGACCCGCTCGACGGCCTCGTCACCTGCAGCGAACTGCTGGCCCCGCCCGGAGAGACGAGACTGCCGCACCTCGGACTCACATCCGAGATTGATGAACTGGCCGCAATCTGCCGGGGAAAGGACTGGGACACGGACGACCCGCTCGGTATCGGCGGTCTGGTGGTCGACGCCTTGAGGATCGCGCGGTTGGCAGGCATCGGAGTATTCAGGGATACATCTCTATTGGAATCCGTCATCGATGCGGCCCTAGCCGGGTTGGCGGCCTTCGCGGGTGGCAGCTCACGCGATTATCCCGCCGCATACCGTCTGGCCTTTCGTGAGCTGGGACTCTCGATCGGGCTGAAGGGTACCGTCCCGCTACGGGACTGGTCAAAGAAAAACCCGGAGCTCATTGCACCTGGAAGCACTTTGCTACGGAAGATAGAGGAACTAGCTGAGTATATGCCGCTTGCAGGGGAAATCGAGAATTTCTGGCTGGAGGGGAGCAACAGGGAGTCCGAAACATGGCGCGAACACAGGGAGATCAACATGGTGATGCTCGCTACCGCTCTTGCCCCCGACGATTATCTTTCGATCTGAGTGTGCGCTTCCAGGAGTTGATGCCGCCGCAACGTGAGACGCGGTGACAAATCGTGCGGATTTTCGTACAATATAGGTAACTAAACAGTCAATTTACCAGTAGCCGTCACGTCGGGAAGTTCTGACGATACTTCCCGCAGACGCGGCAAAGGAGGTTCGTGATGAGAAGAGTTCTGTTATTACTGGGCACAGCGGCATGTCTGTTCCTTGGCGGACCGCTCGTTACTCACGCCGAAGAATACCAGTTCGCTCCCATTAAAGGATCGCCGGAGTTTGAACGTGTGAAGCAGCTTGTCGGTGTATGGGAAGGGACATCCGGCATGGGGAAAACGGAAGAGAATATCAGGGTGGAATATCAGCTTACGGCCGGAGGCAGCGCGCTGATCGAGACCCTTTCGCCTGGGAACGCAGGGGAGATGGTGTCTGTTTACCACGATCAAAAAGGTAAGCTGGCCATGACCCATTACTGCACGCTCCGCAACCAGCCTCACATGACGCTAGCGAAGTCCGATGCGCAGTCGCTCGAGCTGGTGTTCGCCAAAAAGGGAAACGACATCGATCCGGCGACGGAGAAGCACATGCATGCAGTGAGCTTTTCCTTTACAGACAACGACCACATCGTCCAGAAATGGACCATGTTCGACAAAGGGAAGAAGGCGGAAGAGGTAGTGTTCAAGCTTACGCGGGTGCATTGAACCGAAGAGCAAAGCTAGAGCAGACAGAGAAGGCGGCCGATTGGCCGCCGGTCGGAACCAGGTTCCATCGATGGCCAGCCACTTCCGGGCGGCATTGTTAAAGGTAATTGAGTTGACAGGGTTGTCGGTAAACTGGTAAAAATTAACCTCTTTTTATGCAATGTTAAAGGGGGAATACCGGAGACGGAGTATTCTGCTTGTTTACGACAAAAATCACCCGACGGACATTTCTTCACATGGCAGCGGCAGGTGCAGCAACCTTGAGCGCAGGCAGGGCAGCTTTCGCAAAAGCACTTCTTCCCGAATCAGGGGCACTGTCACTTTTCAACGCCCACACAAACGATCGGCTCTCCGTTAATTTTCGGAAACCGGATGGCTCGTATGACCTTGACGCCCTGCATGCGGTAAACTGGATCATGCGGTGCCACTTCACCAACCAGACAACCGCCATGGATGTCAATGCCATTGAGTATATCAACCTTGTCGACAAGAAGCTGGGGGGAGGAAACGAGATTCACATTATCTCCGGTTACCGCTCTCCTTCCTACAACTCGCTTCTGGTGCAAAACGGCCGGCATGTAGCCAGACACAGCCTCCATCTTGTCGGCAAGGCCATCGACATCGCCATTCCCGGTATTCCCCTCGACAAGATCAGGCATACGGCCGTCGCCCTGCAGCTGGGAGGAGTCGGTTACTATCCGGGGGCCGGCTTTGTCCACATCGATTCGGGAAAGATCAGAACCTGGTAAAAATATGCCGATCCTCCGCATTCTCCCGCTGCTCCTGATCCTCGCGATCATCTCCCCGCTGACAGCCCGAGGAGAATCGCGCAAGATCACCAATCTCTGCAGCGTCGTCCATCCGGGGGATGCGGTCATTGCCTGGGATTGCCGCAGGATCAGGAAGGGAGAAACGCCGGAGTCGCTCTTCGGCGACCGCTGGCTGGACGTGCTCCGCTTCAATCGGATCGACCGTCGCCATATGGCCGCCGGGGTATCCATCAAGGTTCCCCGTGACCTCGACGACATCGAAGAATATTCCCCGCTTCCCGACACCTACCCCGAAGCCGCCCAGGAAGAGAAATTCATCCTGGTGGACCTGTTCGAACAATTCCTCGGCGCCTACGAGCATGGCGAGATGGTCTTCTCTTTTCCGATCGCTTCCGGTAACCGGGTGCATCGGACCCCCGCCGGCAATTTCCGGGTCAACGCCTTCAACCGCCGACATCGGTCGTCGCTCTACAAAATCGAAAAGACCGACATCCCTTACCCTATGCACTATGCGCTGCGCTTTTTCGTCAACGACCACGGAGTCAATTTCTGGCTCCATGGCCGCGACCTCCCCGGTTTCCCCGCATCGCACGGCTGCATCGGCCTCTACGATGAGGAGATGCAGCAGAAATACTACAGGTTCCCCCGGCAACTCCAGCTTCAGGATGCCCGCACCTTCTACGAATGGGCTATAGGGGCAAGTGAGGACAACGGTAACTTCACCCGGCTGAAGAACGGCCCCCGGGTGCGGATCATCGGCAGGCCGCCTCTCTGAAAAAGAGAGTCAGCGGTGATGCCTGTTTTTTTCATTCTCAAATCTCTTCAGTTTCCCCAATCCTCGTCTCCAATTCCCCGTAATTCAACAGAACTGCTGTTCGCGAAAGGCGCCTTGGCCTCCCGCAGAAAGGCCCGCTCCAGCATGGTAGCAGCATCGTGCCAGCGGTTGTGGGCATGAAGCATCACCAGCAGTACACGCATCCCCTCTCGTTCCGCCAGCGCAATGAGGCATCCCCCCGCGTCAGGGGTGAAACCGGTCTTGACCCCGGCAGTTCCGGGGTAGCGGCCGAGCAGAAGGTTTATGTTCCGGAGATTGAAGCGCCGATTTCCGTCCACGGTCCGGATCTGCAGTTGCTGCCGGGAGACGAGATCCCTGAAGGTCCGGTTTTCGAGCGCGGTTTCGGCGAGGAAGGCCAGGTCATGGGCGGTGGAATAGTGGTGTGGCTGGTCGTGGCCGCAGGGGTTGTTGAAGCGGGTACCATTCAGCCCCAGCTGTTCAGCCCGCGCGTTCATAAGCGCGACGAAGCGCTCCCTGTCGCCCCCCGTGTGATCGGCCAGGGCGCGGCAGGCATCGTTGGCCGAGGAGATCAGCGTGGCGGCGAGCAGGTTGCCGACCGTCATCCTGTCACCCCGGCGCAGCCCTATGCGCGTGCCGCTCTCGGCTGCGGCGCCGCTGCTCACGATCACCACCCTGTCCAGAGGTTCACGTTCCATGACCAGCAGCGCCGTCATGATCTTGGTGAGGCTTGCGGGGGCGAGCCTCCGCTCAGGGAGATGCGCCCAGATGGTTTCGCCGTCGATTTTGAGGATGTAGGATGAAGCAACTGCGGGGAAAGGATCGTCATTCGCGGCGCCTGCCGCCGTGATCGCAGTCAGCAGGATGGATATAATGAGTATGCTGCGCCGCATGATGTACTCTCCGCTTCACATTATTCAGCCATAGTTGTAACTCTATCGGTCTGCAGGCGAATTTCAATGCCTGCTCAAATCCCCCTTGCGCCACATCGAGTCCCCGCTCTTTTTGTCCAGCCTTACCCTCTTCGTGGCCGGCATCGTCGGCATGATCCACTGCGGCCGCCGCTTTATCGAACTATGGCTGCAGTACGCGGCAGATGAAGCGGTATTCCGGGAGCTTGCAGAAGCCTTGTTGAACGAAACAACCGGGCCGGGGCATCCGGCGTGACAGAAGTTGCCGATTGCCCTGCCCCGCCGTTTCAGCTACTATGCCGGAAGTTTTTTTCACTATGCCAAGGAGTCCCCATGCCTGCCAGCGCCCGTCACATCCTCGTACAGACAGAAGCCCTCTGCCTGCAGCTCAAGACCGAGATTGAAGCCGGCGCCGATTTCGCCGAAGTTGCCAAACACAAATCCTCCTGTTTTTCCCGCTTGCGGGGGGGCGATCTGGGTGCTTTTCGCCCCGGGCAGATGGTACAGGAGTTCGATGATGCCGTCTTCTCCGGCGATTTGAACAAGGTACTCGGCCCGGTCAAGACCCAGTTCGGCTACCATCTGATCGAGGTGACCAGCCGATGGTAGCGACCGTCAGCTGCCATATCCCCCTTGGTAAGCTCCCAGGATCCTCTCCAGATGAGGCTTAAGGTTATCAAACAACTGCAGGGTTGTGTCATTCGGGTTGCAGCAGTAATAAGCCGATGAGGCAAGGTTGAAGTAGATCCTGCAGCCAAACGGTCTGACACCGTAGATGCCGCAGTTTTTTCTGACAAGATTGAAAAAGGGGCAGTATCCTGAATTATCGAGTCTTTTCGGCAGCAGGTCCAGCACCTTCTGCTCATAGGCAAACACATCGGGCCGGCAGCGACAGCAGGAGCCGGTCGAGCAGCCTTTATCGCCCATCTCTCCACGGCAGAAGGAATGGCCAAAAACCCGGCTGCCGAACCGGTCCGCCGCCCGGTAGAGAAAGGAGATCTGCCGCCAGCTATCGCCTCCGGCCCTCTCACTCCAGATGACCCGCCGCTTTAGCTTCTCGATCTCCCGCGCAACTGCCGCCTCCCGGTCATCAGCCGCTCCCGCAATGGATATGATGCGTGACATTTGCTAACTCCTCAGCACTGATTTTCAAGAAATAATTGATGATCGGCTAAAATAATATACACAAGCAGATCTAATGACCAGTATGTTGTTCACAAAGTGCAATTGGATTCCGGAGACGAAAGGGGGTAGGCTACTTTATTAAAAAGCCGCCTGCCCCCTTTTCCTTCCTGAAACCATCGTCTCTTTTTGCTATATCAAGCCAAGTTTTTTCAGCCAGTTCGCCAAATCTTTTCAAGAATCCTTCAGCGACGCCATGTCGATGGAGAAGCGATACCTCACATCCGACTTGACCAGTCTCTCGTAGGCTTCATTGACCTTCTGGATAGGGATGACTTCGACATCCGAGGTGATGTTGTGCTGGCCGCAGAAGTCGAGCATCTCCTGGGTCTCGGCGATGCCACCGATGATCGAACCGGAGAGACTGCGACGTCCGAACAGGAGAGCAAAGGCGGAGACTGAAAGCGGTTTCTCCGGCGCGCCGACGAGGGTGATGTTGCCGTCACGGCCCAGCATGTTGATGTAGGCGTTGATGTCGTGATCGGCGGCGATGGTGTCGAGGATGAAGTTGAACGTGCCTGCGTGTTTCTGCATCTCTTCATCGTTGGTGGAAATGATGACCTCATCGGCTCCCAGACGGATCGCATCCTCTTTTTTGTTTGGTGAAGTGGTGAAGACAACGATGTGTGCACCGAATGCTTTGGCAAACTTGACCCCCATGTGACCCAGGCCACCGAGTCCGACCACACCGACTTTCTTCCCCTTGATGTCGCCCCAGCGGCGCATCGGCGAGTACGTCGTGATCCCGGCGCAAAGCAGCGGTGCAACCCCGGCAAGGTTGAGGTTGGTGGGAACACGCAGCACGAAGCGTTCATCTACGACGATGCTTTCCGAGTACCCGCCGTAGGTGACGCCGCCCAGGTGCTTGTCCGGGGAGTTGAAGGTGAGGGTCTGGTTCGGGCATAATTGTTCCAGATCATCCCGGCAATTGGGGCAGGTGTGGTCCGAGTCGACCAGGCAGCCGACGCCCACGAGGTCGCCCGTTTTGAACTTCGTGACCGCTGGGCCAACGGCGGTGACCCGGCCGACGATCTCGTGCCCCGGCACGCAGGGATAGACCGTGGGCATGATGCTGTGCCACTCGTCGCGAACCGTGTGGAGATCGGAGTGGCAGATGCCGCAGAAAAGGATTTCGATTTGCACGTCGAGTTCGGTAGCATCACGTCGCGGGATCGTGGTAGAGGCCAGCGGCGATGTTGCACTGGTTGCGGAAAAGGCTTTTGCTTTGTACATGATATGTTCTCCTTTATTGGACCTGTTGATGATTTCATCGTACTTCGGAAAGACCACGGAGAGGTAGACCGATCCTGTTGAATTATTGCCTTATCGTACAATTGTCGGGAAAGCGGTGTGGTGTACGGATGGAATGTTTAGTACATATTGCCGCGAAATATGAGGCTATACGGGGGATTGGTGAAGCGGCGGGGGCGTTGTCCGGCAGGCATCCGGCAGCAGCATTGCCTGATGGACCGAAACGCGCCGGCTATGCACAGTTGTCGTTCCGGCAGTCTGCAGAGGGATTTTCCCAACTCTTGACAACCTAATTATTTGTAGGTATATGTACAATTAATTGTATTTGGGAATACATTTTATTGTGCATAACGAGTACACACTCATCGAACTGGTCAGCTTTGACGTCGCGGAGGCGCGGCTGCGGCCGAACATGCAGCACTTCCTTGAGCTGCTGCAAAAGAGAGGTCTGTATGACTGACGCAAAACTTATGAAGAGCTTGAGCAGGCTCGGCTTGCCGATGTTCGAGCCGAGTGAAGAGCTGGATGTCAACGAGACGCTGGCGGAGGTAGTGAAGAGCCGGGACACCAGGCTTTGGGAGGGGTTTCCCGTACTGTTGGCAAATGCCGCCGACACCTACCAGTTTGCTTATGATCTGGTTGAGAAGCAGTTACCCGCCCAGGATGACAAGGATCGTTTCCATCGGCTCTTGCTGTTGTCGTTGTCCCTGTACGCCTTCTATCATCTGAGTTTTTCCTGGTCGAGCAGGTACAAGAAGCGGCTCTCCGGTGAAGATTCAGCCATGGTGAAACAGTGGCGCAACGACCTTGCCCACAACCGGACTCTCGCGTGGGGTGATGTGGATCTCGACCCGGAACGGCTGAAGGGGTTATTTGAACTCTACTTTGAGCAGAATGCCGACAAGAGCAGGCAGCGCAAGGAAAAGTACGAGGAGTATTCCCTGGCCTTTGCCCTGTCGCAGATGTTTTCGCCGAAGCAGAAGGAGTTGTTTAAGAAGAGGCTGGAAGGGTTGCCACTGACAAAGACGGAACAGGAGTATTATTCCCGTTCGGTAAAGAAAAAGGTGGTCGCGCTGGCAAATGCGGAACTGCATGGTCTTGCGAGGAAATTGTTGGAGAAATAAGGGTTGTGGCTTGGTGGTAAACAGGAAAGGCGACCGATTGGCCGCCTTTTGAATTAAGAATGGTGTGTCCACGGAATACCCCATCCGTGCCTGACAGTTAGATATTTACCGTTTGATTCAATGCGAACTGAAAACATAAATGTCTGAGACTCTAACCTGTCCCCTTTTTCTTCTTTTTAATCAGATATCACTTTGTTTGACGTTTTTAGATGATTTCTTTGGGGGTAATTCATCTTGCAAATCAGGCCACCATTCAACTAACCGCGTTTTTATACGCATCAAAACATTGTCAGTACTTTGAATTGCATGAAGTATATGATTGGGAACTTCAGTAAATGCGTGGTGCGCCAACTGATCTGGTGATATTCGTATGTAGTGATTAACTTTCACCTGTGAAATTGAGCTATTTTGTTTACTATCAAGATCGAAAACGCAAATAAAGGCGTTTAAATTTTGACCTACTCTCCCCCCCTTACTCATCTTTAACCGCTTTATGGTACCTGATTCATCTTTAAGCTCTGGAGCTCCGAGAAATGGCTGCCAACTATCCCATACAGACTTTGGAAGTGCCAAAATTGTGCCAGCAGCGGCGCCTTGTCCAGACAATTTAAACTTAAGCATCATTTGATAAAATGTTCGTTTGAATACGTTTGCTATATTTGGTCCTTCGACATTCTTACCAGACCATTCCGGCTTACTTTGTAAAGCTGAGGGAAAATCTTTTCCATGTAGCCGAAGCGCATCACGTAAATTAGTAACTGCGTGTTTGTAAGAACCGTGAAAATCCATGGTCTGTATCTCAAAGATACCGTATCGCGATACTTCAAAAGAACCGTTGCTGCACTTAATTTCTACGAGGGTTACGTCAAAAGCCATTTCTGGGGATCTCTCTGTTGCAAGTACAGATATTTCGCCGCCTAGCTTATCTTGAAAGAATAAGTATCCGGTACCGTTGACAATAACTTCATTTTTGAATTTTTCAAGTTCTCCTTCATGCTTGAGAAGTGATACCGGAAGAGGTTGTACTTCTCTCTCCAATCCAAAAATCAATGCACAACCACGTTTAACAATATCAGAATCGATTACTCGGTATGGGCATACAAGCCAATCTTGACGGCAACCATTACTGCTGCTGTTAATCGTACATACGCCTAACGAGTTTTCATTTTTCACACAATTAGTATTGGCCTTAAGTATGTTAGTTAGGAACGGACACTTCCCAAAATTTTTATCAGACATTGTAGCCATGTCTAATCGCACCATTGGATAGATACGTTGGCCAAACCACTCGCTAACAAAATTTCCCTTTAAATTGGCTAATTCCGATTTTTTCCCCATAACACCCTCTAGTTTCATTTTAGTATGTTCGACAAATTTGATTTGCGAATCAAAGCCAATGGCTATTCGCCCCAACTGTTTAGCGACCTCGAGTGCTCGACCAGTTCCACAGAAGGGATCCAATACAATCCCTCCCTCTGGAGATGATGTAAGAATTCGAGGCTCAATGAGAGCATGTGGGAATGTAGCAGTATGGCCTTCTTCTCCAGATGTTACATTAATTGTCACAACATCGTTAGTACGTGACTCTGCGTATTCTGGCTGATAAAAATATGAGGCACGTCCTTCTTTAGGTTTCTTTACGAAGTGAAAAAAATGCTCATGCGACAACTTTAAACGATCTCCCTCTGGCCGAGGCGTAGAATTTGGTTTATACCAAATCAAGTCATTTCTCAGAATCCAACCATGCTCTTGCATAGAAATCGCAAAACGAGAAGGGATTAGCAAAAGTTGTTTTTCTTGTCTAGTTCCACCCATCGGAGTTTTTCGTCTGTAACGGACGTCGTCACATAGTCCTTGTCGACCATTATCACGAATGCTACTCCATCGTGCAAAATATGTGTCACCAATGTTAATCCACAGGCTTCCGCGAGGCTTCAAACAATCTTTAGCACGACTGAAGATCTCAGTGAGGTGCGTTATGTACCATTCTGGATAAGGTTCCAAACCAAGCAGGCCATCTAACTGGCGATACCAATCGTAGCCACGGCTAACAGGACCAATATCTTTAACTTTGGTTATGTCGTTAAACAAATCCCAATTGTGATTTAGGCCATAATCACGATGTCCCCAATAGGGTGGGCTGGTAATAATAAGGTCGACTGAGGCTAGAGGAAGTTGTAATAAAAGATCGTAGGCATCCCCATGCAGCACTAAATTAGAAGTGACTTTACCACCAAGTTTATAAGCTGATTGACTCTCACTCAACGCATTGGAGCACATATTTTTTCCAATAAAATTCATTGCTGTAATAGGTATATTTGTCTGTATACAATTAACTTCGTAAACAAAGGGCGCCACAACGGCGCCCTTCTAATCATCCTACATCAAATTCTCCTTTATCCTCTCCACGGCCTCAATCACATTCTCGCGATGGCCGAAGACCGACAACCGGAAATACCCTTCCCCGCTCGGACCGAAACCGGAGCCCGGCGTCCCGACCACGTTGCATTCGTTGAAGGATTTGTCGAAGAAAGAAAAAATCACGTAAGCGCCCGCCGCAACAGTATTAAAACATCCACAAAAAGTAAATGAAGCTCTGGGTCCGACAGATCGTCACGCCGCCTTCGCCAACCGGGTTTCGGTAAGCATCGCCTCAATGCTCAGGTGATAATCCAGTTCCGGCCACTCGATACCGGTGCCGCGGCAAATGAAGCGGTAAGCGGCCAACTGGGCCAAGGTTGCGTTGCTCAACTCCGGGTACCAGCTCATCGGCGTGGAAATCATCCTGCCGTCTTTCAGCTCGACGTGAAGGTACCGCTCATCGATATGGACCGCTTTACCTTTTAAAAAATTCATCCCATTTCCTCTCGAACTGTTCCCTGTGTGTCGAAACCAGAACCAAAGCGGCTTTCAGATCCGATCGTTTCATGCAACTTTCGCGCACGATTAGCGAAGTAAGATCGATAGTAGCATAATCGTCACCCTTAACAACATGGATGTGTCGCGGGAGATGCTCGTTGGCATAGAAGAAAAACTTGAAGCCGTTTTCAATCAATAGTGTTGGCGACATAGCACCCCTGCGTAGTTTGGGGCCGTGCGGGCACGCAACTCCCGGCGAGCTGTTACCAGATCACCTTCTGCCTTATTGATCCACTCAGCGGTGAGGAGCTGCATACAGTTCTTTTCCCGTGGACATTATTTCGCGCAAAAAGAAATCATTCAGAGCCAGCCGTTCCTTGATCTGGCGGGATGAGCGGACAACAAGCTCAACCGGCAGGGTCGGTTTCAGGCGCGTGATTATGTCGGCAGCCACTCTTGCTCCCGAAACATCCTCGGGCATAACCACCAGCAGGTCAACATCCGACTCAGTCCCAGCGCTACCACGAGCATATGACCCGAACAGGATCACCTTTTCAGGCAAAAATTCACGAGCCATGTCAGCCACAAAATTTTGTATATCCGTTAACGCTACGACACCCATACAATAATCTCCTGTAACGTTCATACCATAAAAAAAAGGGCGCTGCAATCAGCGCCCTTCATTCAATCTACTTCAACAGATTGCCACCTTTGGCGCACAGTTCCATCAACGGCACCACTTCCACCTGTTCCGCCAACGCATACCGCCGCTCTCCCGGATAGATCACCGCCAACCGGTCGAGCCGCAGATCCTCCAGCGCTGTCCGCATGGATGGGGTCAGCCGCGGTGCGTCGGCCCGCTTGATCTCGACCCCGAAACGCCGGCCATCCTTGAAGAGCAGCAGATCCAGCTCCGCCCCGGCGTGAGTGGCCCAGAAATAGACTTCATCGGGCTGGACCGAGCTGATGATCTCCTCGATGACATACCCTTCCCATGATGCGCCGCATTTCGGGTGAGAAAGAAGCTCCGGCATGGTTCGGATACCCAGCAGTTGATGGAGAAGTCCACTGTCGCGGATATAGACCTTGGGTAACTTTACCTGACCTCGAAAATCCTCCATATCAAGGCGGAATTTCAAGGTGGTGCCAGATGTAGCCAAAGCCGAGAGCAGAAACTTCGAGCCACTATTTCCTAATTTACGTGCTTTCATTTTATGAATACCTTTCATTTAGTTAAGGTTGATTGTGTTGCCTTGAACCTGCGCAGCGCACTCAACGGCCGGTCAATTGCTCCAGTTTTTCGGGGTAGCGGTTCCCATGTACCGCGATCTCTGCTGCGGCCTGCTCGATAGTGGCGAGATCGTCAGCCGTGAGTTCGATGGCAACAGCACCGATGTTCTCGTCCAGACGATCCAACTTCGTAGTGCCCGGAATCGGCACGATCCACGGCTTTTGGGCCAGGAGCCAGGCCAGGGCGATCTGAGCGGGAGTTGCATTCTTCTCCGCCGCGATTTGGCCTAACAGATCAACCAGAGCTTGATTTGCCTTCAATGCCTCGGGGGTAAAGCGTGGCAGGGAACTACGGAAGTCGGTACTGTCAAAGGTGGTATTTTCATTCATCTTGCCGGTGAGAAACCCCTTGCCCAGCGGGCTAAAGGGAACAAGACCGATGCCCAGCTCATCCAGGGTCTGCAGCAGCCCCTCTTCAGGTCGCCTGAACCAGAGCGAATACTCATTCTGAACCGCTGCGATCGGCTGAACGGCGTGGGCGCGGCGGATTGTCCGGACTCCTGCCTCGGACATGCCGAAGTGCCTGACCTTGCCCGCCTGGATCAGTTCCTTCACCGCTCCCGCCACGTCTTCGATCGGCACGTCCGGGTCAACACGGTGCTGATAGAACAGGTCGATGACATCGGTCCGGAGGCGCTTGAGCGAGGCCTCGGCCACCTGCTTGATGTGCTCCGGCCGACTGTTCAGGACCGGCCCGACACCTTTCATCGCCCGGGGATCGACACCGGTATCGAAGCCGAACTTGGTGGCGATCACCACCTTGTCGCGCAGCGGAGCGAGCGCCTCACCGACCAGCTCCTCGTTCGTAAACGGGCCATAAACCTCTGCCGTATCGAAGAAGGTGACACCGCGTTCCACGGCTGTCCGGATAAGCGCGATCATCTCCTGCTTGTCTTTGGGCGGGCCGTACGAAAAACTCATCCCCATGCAGCCGAGCCCCAGGGCCGAAACTTCCAGACCGCTTTTTCCCAATATTCGCTTTTTCATTGTGTTCTCCTTTTCACTGTTAAGCTCTACTCGCTTGATGATTATACCGTACTCCTGAACAAACACAGGCCGGTAGACCGATCCTGTTCATTTCTTGCCTAATGGTACGCATCACTGGAAATTTGTTGTAACGCAACGCTGGGACAGATAGTATTGGATCAGGGAAATTAGATAGGGAATGAGGCCGTTATGAAGGATATTGACAATAATAATTTGGAAGTTGCTATCGAAGCACTGACAAGAAGTATTGCCCGATTGACCGAAAAAGGCGAGTTACACACAACCGCCGTCCCGGGTTTGTCACTTTTCCGGCGGGAGGAACCGACCGAGCCGATCACCGGCATGTACGAACCAAGCGTCTGCATGGTCGCTCAAGGGGCCAAGCGGGTCAAGCTCGGAGACGACACTTATGTGTATGACGCGCACCATTATCTGATCACTTCGGTGCATCTGCCCACGGTGGTGCAGGTTATCGAAGCCAGCCGGGAGAAGCCTTACCTGGGGCTCAGGCTGATGCTTGACCAGCGGGAGATTTCGCAAATGATGGTCGACAGCAACCTCCCCGCACCGCGGGTGCAGCAGTCGAACCGGGGCATGGCGACCGGCGAGGTGACGCTGCCGCTGCTCACGGCCATTCAACGATTGATCGACTTGCTTGCCGAGCAGCAGGACATACCAATCCTGGCGCCAATCATCCAGCGGGAAATCATCTATCGTCTGCTTGTGGGAGATCAGGGTGAGCGTCTGCGCCAGATAGCGTCAGCCGGGAGCCAGAGCCATCAGATAGCTCGGGCCATCGATTGGTTGAAGGGAAACTACTCACAGCAGTTACGGATCGATGATCTCGCGGCGGAGGTCCGCATGAGCGCCTCCACGTTTCATCACCACTTCCGCTCGATGACCGCATTAAGCCCGTTGCAGTTCCAGAAACAGCTCCGCCTGCAGGAAGCCAGGCGCCTGATGCTGGCGGAACGCATGGATGCCGCGACCGCAGGATTCCAGGTCGGCTACGAGAGCCCTTCCCAGTTCAGCCGCGAATACAACCGGCTGTTCGGGGCGCCGCCGTTACGGGACATCACAAATTTGCGGCAAATGGCTGCTGATGAGAGAGGGTAGTTTGCTGTAATTCCAGGTACAGAAACAGCAAAGGCGGCCGCGTGGCCGCCTTTTGCTCTTGTGTTGTACCACCGGAATCAGCTGCGTCAGCGCTTCCTGGTGAGGGGTGCCAGCGGCGAAAGATCGACCGACCCGGGTCGGCGCTTGACTACCTTTCTGGCCTGCTCCCCATCGGCAAGCTCGGGAAACTCACTGTTCAACAACTGGCGCACCGATGCATATTCTATGGACAGATGGTCGTCCTTGTGGATGCCGCCCCGGCCGGTCAGAAAACGGTCAAGATGGGGATCGGTTTTCCTCAGAAACTCCATCATGTCGAGCACGAACAGTTTGCCCTCCGGGAACCTGCCGCTGATCAGCCGGTACAGATCATCCGTTTTCAGTCTCTGGGCGGCTAAGTGCCGGATCCACTTCTGGCAATCACAACTGTACGCTGTCTCAAGGTCGGCGCTGGTAATGGTACATCTGATCTTCTCTTTGGCCACAGACACCCCCTCCACGTTCGTATGCACCGGATACTACCGGAAAATCAGCGGCTGGGCAACAGCCAGTCATGACCCGATCCCGGAGCTTCCTTGTCACCACCAGCGCCAGAGCGCCAGAATCAGCACGATCAGAAAAACAATGACCAGATTCATATAGGCCATGAAGAAGAATACCCGCTCATGGAGCGGCGCGGGGCGCTTGACGCCGGCCACCAACCTGCCGACGGCCGGCAGTCGGGCCATCATATCGGCGCCGTGGGGCGCCAGCAGCAATACGTCGGTCAGGTCGCTTCCGGCCTGGTGACGCCCCATGTGACTACCCTGCTTCCATGATCTGCTGCCGCCCGCATCGAAGATCTGCCCGTCGTAGGCGAACAAGGCCGGCCGCCCCTCCTTGCCGTCGCACCGGAACAGCTCTTCGGCGTTCATGTCGCCGCTCGTCACCTGCGGGGCACCGCTATCCCGTTTTTTGCGCAGACGCGGCCCGATGACGGTGACCACAAAGGCTGCCGAGATCACCATGATCAAATAGAGGGAAATCTTCACCAGCAACAGGATGCCGAAACGAGTGTGAAGCAACAGTTCCGGCGAACCAACCCGGAACCTGGTCAGGATCATCCCGGTGATCCCCATGACGATCATGGAGCCGACCCCCACTCGCATCTCGCCCCTCGGCAGGCCGCTGGAAGCGTAGGCCGGTTTGAGCACCAGGTGGACATAGAGAATGGTGCCGAACCAGAGAAAGGCGGTAATGAGGTGCAGGTAGCCAATGACAAAGCGGAAGATTTTGGCGGGGGGAGAAATGGCCGGCTTGACCGGCTGGGCGGTACGGGCCGCGGCAAACTCCTTGCCCGCACTGTTCAGCTCCCCTCCGCCCGCCGGGTCCAGGTGGCAGGCCGAGCATTCACGCCCGGTTTCCCTCGCAAACTCCTCGGTGGCCGTGGCGGTCAGCGGCAGGGCCAGCAGTAGAGTCATGGTTATCAGGATCAGCAGTCGGTTCATGGAATTGGTATAGCGAGTGAAGCCGGGGATGTCAATGGTTGAGACAGCAAAAGCCGCTGCGGTTCACCGCTTCCGGCGCCGGTACAGCGGCCATTCGGCCGCCTTTTGAATTAAATATGGATTTCCCCGGAATTCTTCTCTGCGCTGTTAAAAGTAGTCGGCCAATCCGCTTTCAATCCGCTCAAAACCAGCCAGCCAGTCCGGCGGATCGCCTGCCCGCAGGGCGGTTAGTTCCGCAGCTGACAGCTCCTGTTCCAGTGCCAGCGGTCGTCGTTCAAGATAGAGGGGACGTCCGCTTGCCAGTACGATCTTATCAAAAGGAGCGCGATAGCTGGGGCTTTGCATGAGAGCTGTTTCGCTGTAATTAACACCGGTTGTCGAAAGAGTCCTCAGGAAGCCGGGTTCGGTCACGGTCTCACCGGAGCCGCATATCGACAGGGCCGCACGTCGCCGGGAAGCGGCGAGCTGAAAGCGCCGTTTGTAGGTGAAAGAGCAGTAGTTCACCGGCAGGGGAATGCCCTGTTCCAGACCGAAACGGACCATCCGCAAGGCACACAGTTCCGACTCCAGCAACGTCACTTTTTCGCCATGAAGAAAGACATAGCCTCGCGCCGTCAAGGGGCCCAAGTTGTGCGGCGTCAGCCGCATCTGGTGCAGATTGAGGTGTTTCACCCCGGCCTCGGCCATTTCAACCATCTTCAGCTTCAGCAGCACTTCATCCTCCGGCACCGCCGGGATCTCCACCGTAACGGTCGGGATGCAGCCGATCGCCAGTCGCAGCTTTTTAAGATGGTAGCGGACCGCCCCCAGATCGAAGCGGATCTCGTCCAGGCCGGCATCCTTCAGTTTGCTGCAGAGATCGGCTGTCAGCATGGTGCCGTTGGTGTAAAGCCAGAGATGGACTTTATCACCGCACCGCTTACGAACGGCTCGCAGAAAGGAGAGAGCAAGATCCGGCGTCAGGAGCGGTTCGCCGCCGCTGATACTGACACCACTGAAACCGAAGGTGGCCACATAATCGGCATACTCGTCCGGATCCGCAAAAGCCAGGCCATTGGTAACCGGGGGCCCGCTATCGTCCTGTGCAGTGGGGCAATAAAAACATTGCCCGTTACAGCGACCGTTGACAAACAGGCAGGACCAGCCGCCATCGCCGCAGTGCCGGCAACCGGGAGAAAGACTGTTGCAATCCACCTTGGTCCCGGCATAACCGAAAGCGGCGTGCTGGGCCAGCCACTGCAGCAGTTCCAGGCGCTCTGCGTTCGCCGCCGCCAGCCGTTCACTGTCGGCAAAGGTCAAAAGGTTGTACTGAAGGCCATACTCAAGACGATTGGATTCGATCAGCCGCAGTTGATTGCTTTCAATGAGAGATAACGGTAGACGGGGGAGCGGTGTAGATGGCACGTGGGATCTCCTTGGGATAAGGAGTGGTAGTGCCGGATAGAGGCGTCCTTAAAATATTGCTGGTTCAACTGACTTCGAGTCATTCCCTACTGTAGACCTTTACTGCACATCCGTATAGTTTATAACGCTGCTGTCATGGAGTAATCGCGATCTGCCACCGGCTGCTTTATAAAAGCCATGCCTTCATAGCCTTATCTCAACGATCGTGCCATTTGGCGCTAACTTATCAATTTCCTCTATTTCTTCGTCCGTAACGGCAATACAGCCTTTCGTCCAGTCAACCTCCGTGTGAAGATCACCAACCCACGAGAATCCATTCTTAATGCCGTGGATCATGATGTCTCCACCCGGAGAAACACCAAGTTGTTTTGCTCGCTTTTTATCTTTCATGTTTGGATAGGAAATATGAAGAGACAGGTGATAACGGCTGTCCCTATTTCTTGAATCAATAACGTAGGATCCCTCCGGGGTTTTGTTATCACCTTGCCTTTCCTTGGGACCATTCGGGTTTCCCCCCAAGGCTATTTTGTAACTTTTGAGCACCTTACCCTTTGAGATCAACGTCAAGCGTCGTTCTTTCTTTTCTATCAGGATCTTATCTATCGGTCCCTTCTGAACTGCAAAAATCTCTTTTTGCAGTGTAATAATCTCATTCTCTTTGCTCCTGACCTCTTGTTCAAGCGCTTCAATCTTTTTTTGCAGTGCAACAATCTCATTCCCATTACTTTTAATCTCTTGCTGGAGAGCCTCGACATGCGTTTGCTGAACAGCGATCGTCCGATCTTTGACAATGACATTGCTGATATTAAATATCAACATCTCACTGTCTTTCCGGTAACCACTTTCGGGGTAATCCTTTATGAGTCTCTGGAAACATTCCAGAGACTTCTGATAATTTTTTTGTTCATTTCCGGGATACGCATAAATAATACCCGTCTCAAAAAGAACCCTGTCTCCCGTCGTGGGATATTTTTCAATAATCTGCTGATATTTACTCAGAGAGGCCTCGTAGTTCCCCTGGCTGAAAAAAACATTCGCTTCGTTGAAGGTTGACTTGGCCTGATATCCCTCATTAAAGTGACTACATCCGCATATGAGCAGCGGCGCTATTATGATGCAGATAAAAAATAGTAATATGTTTGATGATCGCAGAACCATTCCTCTTCCTTCTTCCTGATCTATCCGAAACATCTGCCGAACGGTGGGTGAATAAAGAAGTGGCAGAGCATCAAATCCCTGCCACTTCCTTTCCGGAGCGCCAAGATAACAGCTCCCGACAAAATTTACTTACTTCCTCATTGATTTGCGGAAGAGGTCGTCAGCTTTCGCCGTTTTTTCATCGGCGATTTTCGCTTTTTCATCTGCGATCTTCGCCCTTTCCTCTGCCAATTTCAGAGCATTTTCTGCCCGGGTTACGGCAGTTTCTGCCTTTAACGTGGCCGCATCAGACGCCGCCTTGGCAGTCTGCGCATCCTTAGCTGCCTGATCAGCTTTCGCATCAGTAATCATTTGCTGCGACTGAACTTTTTCAAGTTCGCGTGTTGATGCACACCCCCCCATGGTAACAGCAGAAACAAGCATCATTGACATCACCAAAAGACTTTTATTCATCGGTATCACCTCCTTTCTCTTGTTTGATAGGTTCAATCAATTTTCCGTCTATTTCCAAATCAATTTTCAAGCGTTTGATTGCATCCTTGGCCGCACTGACATCATTGAAAGGGCCGGCGACAACACGGTAGCTATCCCTCCTTGATAGCACCCTTGCCGGGATCTGTGGACCCTGGTGGTTGATTATGGCGGAAAGTCTCACAGCATCAATCTCGTCACGCACGTCAGCAGCCAAAACAGACCACGCATCTGTTTTAAGTTCCGGTATTTCCAATCTGCCATATAATCTGTCCGGGTGCCTGACCTCTGCGGGTTCCGCAACCCTTTTTCCACTTCCTTGCCTGATCTCGAATATGGGGACGGGAATCCCGCGAGCCTCGGCCATTACTTTCTTGACTTTACTCCAGTCAAGCGTGCGACCTGATTCCTTCTCAATAGTTTTCAATTTTGCATATACCTTATCAAGCTCAACAGCATCCAACTCTTCCGTGGATGCATGAACTTCCATGTAAACCACTCCGTTGCCAAGACCTAAGAGATATGGCTGGTTAACGATGTTTACAGGGGTTTTAACCGAAGTGTTCTCATAGAGCTTTTTCACGCTTTCCGGATAGAGTCTTATGCAGCCATTGGTTGCCCTGAGACCAATGCTGGCCGGTTTATTAGTGCCATGGATCAAATAACTCGGCGCACTTAAATATAACGCATATTCTCCCAAGGGATTTTGAGGTCCCGGCAGAACTGTAGCGGGCAGAGGATCTCCTTTTTTCAGATGATCCCTGGCAATTGAGGCCGGCACATGCCAGGTCGGGCGGCTTACCTTGCGCTCCACACGCATTAGACCTCTGGGTGAGGGTCGCTCTTCGGTACCGACTCCGACCGGATAGGTCAGCACTGCCAGCGGCTCACTGTTTTCTTTAAATTCAAAAAGCCTCATTTGCGCCAGGTTGATCACGATGCCTTTTCTGGGGGCGTCCGGCAGGATAAAACAAAGGGGCAGCATGATACGTTTTCCGGCCTCAGGCGTCCAAATGTCTACCCCTGGATTAGTTGCGCTGATTCCATTGAGTCCCAGGCTGAAGTGCCTTGCAATATCCGGCAGCGTATCCCCTTTTTCGAGACTGATGAATCTCAACCGGCCAATGACATCATCTCCTTTTGCAACAGAAAACTCGTTTAGTTCGGTTTTTTCTTCCAGATGTCTTGGCACAAACGGCTCTTCCTCATGAGCTCTTATCATTGTCGTACATCCCTGGAGAGATAAGATTGCGATAAAAAGAGCTACAAGACGAGGCGTGTTGTATAAGGGTAAAAGCTCAATGATTCGGCACATGGGTAAATAAGGTCCTTTCAATATTGAATGCTTCCCCGTGTCGGAAGCTCGACTCGGATCGTTGCGCCGGGCCTCACCGCAGCTTCTGTCCGCTCTGCTCTTTCCTGACGATTATCGTGCGTCCGGCACATTACGCTGATCCAATGTGGTGGCACAAAAAAACCGGGTCGCCGAATATCTGCTGGATATTTCGGCGACCCGGCTATCTCTATGAGACCCTAGGCTTTCCGTCCCATTCTCGCGAATGGTTTAGTATTATCGTCTAACCAATGTACTGACTGTTTTGTTCGCGGGCATTTGCCCTACGAGGAAGCTTGTAAAGAAAAATTTATTACCTTGTATCCAGCACGCTGCCCTCGGCAGACGAATGCGTCAGTCGTTATGCCTATCTCTCTTGTGATTCCTGCGTTCTTCTTTTTCCTCACGCTTGGCTTCCTTCCGGTCTTCCTTATCTTCTTGTTTCATCTCCTTGCGCAGCTCCTTATCGTCCCTGCGCTGCTCCTTCCACTCCTCTTTGGCGGAACGGAAATGCTTGCCGCGATAGCGCTCCTGGTCTCGCCGATACACGACGTACTCCTGGTCTCGATACTGGTGTATCCGCTCTATCCTGTGCCTGCGGAGACCGGGCGGGAGCCCCCGGCGATCCACAAAGACCCAGGGGCCCTGGCTGCGGGACGCCCTGCTCCATCGTCCGTCACGATAGAGGTAGTAGCTGTTCTGAACGTAGAAGAGGTCATAGGGCAGGCCCACCGCAACGTAAAAACCGAGCTGTCCGGGGTAAATGAACTGTACGTCCTCATCTACCTGGATCTGCTGCACCGGCGGTTGATACACCGGTTGATATGCCGGTTGGTACACCGGTTCCGGTTCACGGACTATTACCGGCCGGGGTTGTTCGCCAAGGTGGATGTTCAGATCAACTCCGACGTTTCCGGCGTAAGAAGCCGAAGCGCAGAACATGAGGATGGTGACTAGCTGCCATTTGATTAGTTGTTTCACGATGATCCTCTTTCTCTATTGATTTTGTTTAGGTGCAGATATGTCGAAATCCGATATTTCAAAAACAGGCAAAAAAAAGCCGGGCTGCAGGAATATCATCAGATATTTCGGCAACCCGGCTGTCTCGGTGAGACCCTATAGGCTTTCCGTCCCATCCTTGCGAATGGTTTAGTATTATCGTTATCACGGTTACTTCAAGTTGGGTATTGATACTCCAGTCCGGAAAACTTGTCAAAGTAAAATTATTCTCGCGGCATGGCGCTATGCGCTCTGTCCGGCTTGGCGACACAAGCTGCTGGGGAAAAAGGGATAGACCACACATATTATACCGTTTTTTTGGGGTATAATGTGACCAGTCATATAATCCCTGATTGGCTGTACAAATCCACCCTGAGAAGAAAGGAGAACAGAGATGAATAAAGATAGCAAGTGTCCGGTAACGGGCGGAGCTGACAAACCCACGGCCGGCAGTGGCCCGTCGAACCGGGACTGGTGGCCGAACCAGTTGAACCTCAAGATTCTTCACCAGAATTCTTCCATGATCAACCCGATGGGCGAAGAGTTCAGCTACGCCGAGGAATTCAAGAAACTTGATCTGGAGGCACTGAAGAAGGACCTCCATGCGTTGATGACCGACTCGCAGGAGTGGTGGCCGGCTGACTACGGCCACTACGGGCCGCTCTTCATCCGGATGGCGTGGCACAGCGCAGGCACCTACCGCACCGGCGACGGCCGCGGCGGCGCCTCCTCGGGCACGCAGCGTTTCGCGCCGCTCAACAGCTGGCCGGACAACGTCAACCTCGACAAGGCGCGCCGCCTGCTCTGGCCGGTCAAGCAGAAATACGGCAGGAAAATCTCCTGGGGCGACCTGATGATCCTTGCCGGCAACTGCGCTTTGGAGTCGATGGGATTCAAGACTTTCGGCTTCGGCGGCGGGCGCGAAGACGCCTGGGAGCCCGAAGAGGACGTTTACTGGGGAGCCGAGAGCGAGTGGCTTGGCGACAAGCGCTACAGCGGCGACCGGGAACTCGAGAATCCTCTCGCCGCCGTGCAGATGGGCCTGATCTACGTGAATCCGCAAGGGCCGAACGGCGAGCCGGATCCGGTCGCCTCCGGCCGTGACGTCCGGGAGACCTTCGCACGCATGGCGATGAACGACGAAGAGACCGTCGCGCTCGTCGCCGGCGGGCACACCTTCGGCAAGTGCCATGGCGCGGGCGATGCGGCGCTTGTCGGTCCGGAACCCGAGGCCGCCGGCATCGAGGAGCAGGGGCTCGGCTGGAAGAGCAGCTTCGGCAGCGGCAAGGGGGGAGATACGATCGGCAGCGGCATCGAGGGCGCCTGGAAAGCGAAGCCGACCACATGGGACATGGGCTACCTGAACACGCTGTTCAAATACGAGTGGGAACTGGTCAAGAGCCCGGCCGGCGCGTATCAGTGGCTGGCCAGGGACGTGGCCGAAGAGGACATGGTGATCGACGCGCACGACCCGTCGAAGAAGCACCGGCCGATGATGACCACGGCGGACCTCTCCCTTCGCTTCGATCCGATCTATGAACCGATCGCGCGGCGTTACCGGCAGGACCCCGAGAAATTCGCGGACGACTTTGCACGCGCGTGGTTCAAGCTGACCCACCGCGATATGGGACCGCGCTCGCGCTATCTCGGCGCGGAAGTGCCGAAAGAAGAGCTCCTGTGGCAAGACCCGGTCCCCGCGGTCACTCATACATTGATTGACGCGCAGGACATCGCCCTCCTCAAGGGCAGGGTCCTCGCCTCCGGACTGGCTGTCTCCCAATTGGTCGGGGCGGCCTGGGCGTCGGCATCCACGTTCCGGGGCTCCGACAAGCGTGGCGGGGCGAACGGCGCGCGCATCCGTCTTGCGCCGCAGAAGGATTGGGAAGTTAACCAGCCGGCCCGACTGCAGGCTGTGCTGCAAGCCCTTGAGGGAATCCAAAAGGAGTTCAACAGCGCGCAGCAAGGCGGGAAGTCGGTTTCGCTCGCCGACCTGATTGTCTTGGGCGGATGCGCTGCTGTCGAGCAAGCCGCGAAGAATGCCGGCTTTGAAGTGACCGTCCCCTTCACCCCGGGACGCACGGACGCGTCGCAGGAGCAAACCGACGTGGAGGCGTTCGCCGTACTCGAACCGGCTGCGGACGGGTTCCGTAACTACCTGAAAGCCAGATACTCCGTATCGGCAGAACATCTGCTGGTTGACCGGGCGCAATTGCTGACGCTGACCGCCCCCGAGATGACGGTTCTCTTCGGCGGCATGCGCGTCCTGAATGCCAACTTCGGACAGTCCCGGCACGGCGTATTCACCAGGAGGCCGGAGACGCTCACCAATGACTTCTTCGTGAACCTACTCGACATGGGCACCACGTGGAAGGCGGCCCCGGAAGGGGGCGACCTGTTCGAGGGGCGTGATCGCGCCACGGGTGAACTAAAGTGGACCGGCACCCGTGTCGACCTCATCTTCGGCTCTAACTCCCAGCTCCGGGCCTTGGCGGAAGTCTACGGATGCGAGGACTCCCGGGAGAAGTTTCTGCATGACTTCGCAGGGGCGTGGAACAAGGTAATGAACCTCGATCGTTTCGACCTCGCCTGAAGAGAGATGTTGCGGCGCGCCGGTCTAAAATGCTACATAGGTGTGCAACCGTCTTCACGCTGCCCTGACGGGATCGGGGAATGCGGGCTCATTCCAATTCCAAATCAAGGATGAGATCAAGGCGGTGAGAAATTTGGCGACGCAGGCGTACACAGTAGTACGCCTGGGAGCCGAAGACGAGCCAACGAAGATATCGCCTCGAGTTGGCATTGGAACCATATCAAATTTGTGAGGTTGAAAGAATGACGATGAAACACTTCGGTCCGACCAAACTGGACGCAGCGCTTATCCCGAAAATAGCCCGGCAGTGGGGAACGCCCGTATATCTGCATGATCAGGAATACATCGAAAACAGCTGCCAACAGTTGCTGAACATGCCGAATGCGTACGGTCTGCATGTACGCTACGCCATGAAGGCCAACTCGGATCGTACCGTACTGCGTGTCGTCACCAACAAGGGACTTGACCTGGATTGCTCGTCACTCGATGAAGCGGCCCGTGCCCATGCCGCGGGGGTTCCGTATGCCCGTATGATGCTGACGACCCAGGAGGTTGCGGCCGGTGAGGAGCGCGCCGAACTGGAGGAGATGATCAAAGCAGGCCTCAAGTACAACGTCTGCTCGATGACGCAGTTTCAACTGATTGCCGACTTTGCCAAAAACAACAATATCGACCTCTCCATGAGGGTTCATCCGGGAGCCGCCGGCGGCGGCGAAAGCGCCACCCGCGATACCGGCAGCGAATATTCCTGCTTCGGCGTCCACCTGAACGATGTCCCCACGGTAAAGGCCATGGCCGACAAACTGGGGCTGCGCTTTACCCAGGTGCATGTCCACATCGGTTCCGGGGGCGCCCCGGAAAAATGGCGGGAGAACATCGATCGTGAACTGGGTTTTGTGAAGAGTTATTTCCCGGATGCCACCACCGTCAGTTTCGGCGGCGGACTCAAGGTAGCCAGGATGCCGGGTGAAAAACAGGCCGACATCGCATCGCTGGGCGCCTATGCCGCGCAGCGGATAAAGGAGTTCAAGGAGGCAACCGGGCGCGAGCTGCAGATGGAGATCGAACCGGGAACCTTTGTGGTGGCCAACTCGGGCCATATCATCACCCGGATTATCGACAAGAAGCTGACCAACGAACTGAACTTCCTGATCGTTGACGGCGGCATGGAGCTGCTGACGCGCCCGCTCTTGTACGGCTCCGAGCATCCCATCGCCATCGTACGCCAGGACGGCACGCTGCTCTCCAGCGAGTATGACGGCAAGCCGGCGGCCGGGCTGAAGTCGTTCGGGATCGTGGGGCGCTGCTGCGAAAGCGGCGATTCGGTGCGCCTGGACAATGACGGCAACATCGTACCGGTGCTGATTGCCGAGCCGGAAATCGGCGACTATGTCGTGATCGGCGGCACGGGAGCCTATTCCGAGAGCATGTCACCGGAAAACTACAACTCGCACCGCAAGCCGCCGGCCGTCATGAGAACGCGCAGTTCCGAGCTGGTCCTGATCAGGAAGAAGCAGGTTCGTGAGCAGCTTGTCGAGAATGAGCTGGATGTGAAACTGTAACTGATCAATCAATCGTAGACAGAAGAGGCCAGGGGGTATGCATCCCCTGGCCTCTTCTTATATGAGATAGACTGATAAAACGGAATGAGGCCCGCTATTCGTTTGCCCTCTCCTGCATCTCACGCTTCTGCTTCCTGATAGTCCCCTCTTCGCCTGCCGGCATCAGGCTCTCGGGTCGCGCTTCCGGAAGAGCAGGCAATTTGGGAAGGGACATGCCGCTCTTTTTCTCCTCCGGCTTTTGCGTGGTGCCCGCTCCATTCGAGGCTGTTGCTGCGTGACCAGCTGCCGACTTTTTCCGCGGCACCTGATGCCGTTTCGGGAAGGTTCGCTTCATATCCAGCTCTTCAGGCGAGAATTCCGCCAGAGTATCCCGGTTGACCAGCACCTGGACCTTCCCCTGGGAGCGCCAGACCGATTTGGCCCTGATCACCCCGCCGTCCTTGAGATATACCTGCCGGGCGGCATATGCAGGGGGAACAAGAACACATAATGCAAGAGCCGTTATCAGTACCCGTTTCATGACTTCCTCCTTGTGATGATTTATGGCCACTCTTGTCACAGATCCATGCCATCGCAACTGACATTCAGGGTAACAGTTCTCGTGGTCCGGCGGATTATCGAATGAGTATACTGACGCTGTTCCCGAAAAGCAAGAAGGGGGCGCTGCCGCGCAAGCGGCGCTTTCCGGAGACCGGTCAACTTGGCCAACCAGCTGTTTTATGGTATAATTTTTCTAGAGAATGCTGCAGTGCCGGTGTCAGGCAATCAGAGGCAGCCGGCAGTGCAGTCATTCTGTCAAAAAGGATAATGTCATGGAAAAGTCAATATTCAAAGGCATTACAATCGGAATAGCAACGGCGGCACTCGCGTTTGCCGGAGTCGCAGGCTACAAGTCGGCGCACCCGAAGTATGCCGATGTTGTCGCCGTGACGGAGATCACGAAGACGATCGAGACCCCGCGCAAGGAATGCAAGGACGTGCAGGTGCAGAAGCGGGCGCCGGTTTCTGATCCCAATCGTATCGCCGGAACGGTGATTGGCGGCGTTGCCGGCGGCGTGTTGGGTAACCAGATCGGCAGAGGCGGGGGCAACGCCGTGGCCACGATTGTCGGGGCCGCGGGCGGAGCCTATGTCGGAAACCAGGTGCAGGGCGGCATGCAGAAGAACGACGTTGTCACAACGACGAAACGCAAATGCTCGACGGTCTATGACAAATCGCAGCAAGTAGTCGGCTATGACGTCACGTATCGCCTTAAAGGCAAGGAAGAGATGGTAAGGACAGCCTACCGGCCGGGTGCCACACTGCCTGTGGAGCACGGCCAGGTGGTCGTGCCTCCTGTCACGCAGTAACTTCGCACTCATGGCCCCGTGCTGTCCCTGGAACTTGTCAGCAGAGCCCGTGCAGAGCGGCTTCGAACGCCCGGACGGTTTTGGCCCGCCGCAGTTCCTTGAGCGGTTTTGACAGTTCCGGATCATCCAGGTAGGCGATGATCTCCTTGACCTTGCTGAGCACCTGCGTATCGCCGCAGAACAGCCGGCCATAGCGGCTCAGCATCTCCCGCAGATAGCGGCCAAGTTCCTCTCGCCGCTCTTCCCGGTCCGGCTGGGGGTTCGCCCGTCCCCGCAGGCGCAGGAACAGCCGCGGATCGGCAATCGCCCCCCGCCCCAGCATCAGCCCGGCAGCGCCGGTCTCCCCCAGCACCCGTCCGCCATCGGCAGCGCTCCGGATATCCCCGTTGGCAATCACCGGCAGCCGGGTCTCCCGCATCACCCGGGCGGTCACCCGATGGTCGGCAACCCCGTCGTACTTCTGGACCACGGTCCGGGGATGCAGCACCAGGAAATCCACCCCGCTCGACTCGAAGAGCGGCAGCAGCGTCAGGATCTGGTCCGGATCGTCGTACCCGGTCCGGATCTTGACGGAGAAGGAGCCGCCGATGGCCTCCCGCAGGGCGGGGATGACATCCGCAAGATCGTCCGGAGAGCGGAGCATCCCCCCGCCGGTCTGGCCGCCCCCCATCCGGCCATAGGGGCACCCCATGTTGAGGTTGACATGTACGGCACCTGCCTCCTGCGCGACCCGGGCCGCCGAGACCAGCGCCTCCCGTCCATGCCCCACCAGCTGCACCACCAGCGGCACACCCTCCTGTTCGGAGGCGATGTCCCGCAGGTCAACGGCGGTGAGACCCGTTCCCGGAGATGCGGTATTGACGCGCATGAACTCGGTAAAGATGACGTCGGGCCGGACATGTTCGATGAAATAGGCGCGCAAGGCCCGGTTGGTCAGCCCCTGCATCGGCGCCAGCATCAGCGGCGTGGTTCCGGGTTGCCACGGGAGCAGAGTCATTCCGTGGTCACCGTTTGTGGCGCTTTCCGGATTGCGCGGCGGACGGTCGTGTCGTTATGGGAGGAAAGGATGTGCATCTGCGTATTGTGACTCAGCAGGCAGGGAAATTACAAGCATGGAATAGCAAAGGCGGCCGATCGGCCGCCTTTTGAATTGGATTTGCTGTTCGCGGAATCACCCCGAACTCTTCTGAGCCGCCAGATATTTTCTGATACGCGCCTCCTCGGCAGCCCGGTATGCTGCGACCCGTTCGTGAACCGCCTCTGCCAGTGCCTGCCGGAGTGCCGCGGCTTCGAGGTCCTTGCAGTAAGCGGGCGTTCCGGCCTGCTGCCGCCAGGAGTCTTCCAGATTGCCGCCATCGACCGGGTCGAAACCAAGGTCATCGATCAGACGCAGCAGTTTTGCCTTGCCGGCCGCCGAATCGCCGAAGACGGAGAGCGCGATTCGGCCCGGCGCCCCTTGCGGCGCCCCTTTCTCGAGCATACCGTCGCAGGAAAGGTCAAACCTGACCCCGAAGATCCCCGTATTTCGAAGACCTAATGCTCCAATACCGGTATAATAACTATGCACGACATCAATGCACCACCAGGAGGAAGGGGCATGACCACGAAATCGTGCGAATACGACCAGTCTCCGGTCCATCTACGCGGGCTGTTGCGGCATTTTGCCGACTTGCGTGACGGCACCCATGGCGACGGAGCAATCAGTCGCAGCGACAAGGAGCAGCTCTTCGCCGCTGCCGTCGGCTACCTCGCCCCCTTCACCCGCCAGACTCTTACCGAGATGAACGAAGCCCTGCTGCTGGGGAGCGGCACGATCACTCCTACCGGCATCATCAGGTCGCCGAACGGCGACAGCACCGCAATCTGGACTCTGTCCTGGCCGGAGCAGGCGCAGGCGGGCATCCCTCCCGTCACTCTGGAAGCATTCTTCGGGCACGGCTTCCACCATCCGCACCTGCGCGGCGGGACCGTGGGGGTCTGGCCCCTCAACGTCTTCAGCGCAGCGGATGCCGCCGCCGAGTTGCCTACGCTACGGGCGATTGCGAGCGCCGACCTGCATAACCTGGTGTTCCAGAGCGACTACCGTATTGTCCCGGTGATAACCCACTCTTCAATTGGCACCATCAAAGGAGGCAGCAGATGAAAAAGACATATCTATCCATGCCGGAACTGGCGTTCGTTGCCGGCACCCGGGCGGTGCTCGGTGCGGGTGCCGCCCTGATTTTAGGTGACCGCCTGGCCAGGGAACAGAAGAAGGCGGTCGGCTGGACCCTTTTTCTGGTCGGCGTCGCTACAACAGCACCGATTCTGGCTATCGTCATCGGCAGGCGAAGGGGATAAAACAGGTTGGTGAGCCGGCTATCCGAATCCCGAGACAGCAAAGGCGGCCGATTGGCCGCCTTTTAAATTAAGCATGGATGTCTCCGGAGTTCCGGTCTGATCCTCCGACTCAAGCCGCTTTTTTCAGGATCTTCCGGCAATAGCTGTTCAGGCTTTCTCCCTCGTTCAAGGCTCGAATGGCCAGTGCCTGGTGCAGTTCCCTGTCCACGCGCAGAACGAATCGACCCGAATAATTCTTGTTGGCCGTTGCCGGCGGCAGCGGTTTCTTGTCTGCCTGATACAGTTCAATCGCCTCTTCGACCACCCCGCATAATTCCCGATAGACAGCCGCCTCATCATCTCCATGCACACCACCGCGGATCAGTCCGGGGCAGGTGCCCACGTAACAGTTGTCTTCCTCGGACCATTGCACGATCTTGAGATAGTTGTCACCCGTTTTCATTTCTCGTTCTCCTTGATTGCTTCCCGCACCGCCCGCTCTTGATAGGGCTTGGCATCATCGCCCGGCCTGCCGGAGATAGTGACCGGCAGAGAACAATTCGGGTGTATGAAGTTGCGATGGCTTCCTTTGCCACCCCTGTCAACAAATCCCGCCGCCTTGAGCTCGGCAATCAGTTCTCGAAGCTTTCTGGGCATAGGTAATGATACTATTGTGATATCATTAAGTCAACACCTTGGTTGTCGAGTGAAACAGAAAGGGTGACCGAAATGGCCGCCTTTTGAATTAGGTAAACTGTCGCTAGAATTAGCCCCACAACAAAAACATCTTGCCACTGGATCGGTTTACCGGTATTTTGATCTTGTATGTAGATCTCATGATCTCTATTTAAGATCTTTAAGGGAGCAGGTCATGCTCGAACCTTTGCTGGGATCAACCAATTGCGAACGGGTGTTGATTTTCCTCGCGGGCCGCGAAGAAGGCTACTTGCGGGAAATTTCGGATTTTTTCGAGACGTCGCCTGCCCCGATCCTGAAACAGCTGGAAAAACTGGAAAACGGCGGGGTCCTGTTCAGCCGTCTCGCCGGTCGCACCCGTCTCTACGGCTTTAATCCCCGCTATCCGTTCCTGAGCGAGCTGAAGTCATTGCTCGACAAGGCCCTGACCTTTTACTCCGAGGATATCCGGGCCAGGCTCCAGGAAAGCAGGCGCAGGCCGCGACGCAAAGGGAAACCGTTATGAAATCCCTCAGTAAAATGTCTGTCGGCGAAGTCGCCGCCTATGTGGCTGATCATTTGCTACAAAGCGGCATTCACGTCGTGCTGACCGGCGGCAGTTGTGTCTCGATTTACACCGACAATCGCTACCTCTCCTACGATCTGGATTTCATTGAAGAGGGACGATCAACACGGAAGAAGATTGCCGCGTGTCTGCGGGAGATCGGCTTTCAGGAAAAAGATCGCTACTTCACCCATACTGACACCCGCTTTTTCGTGGAATTTCCGTCCGGGCCGCTGGCCATCGGCGACGAACCGGTCAGCAACATTGCACAACTGGAGTTTGCCACCGGCTCATTACGTCTGCTTTCCGCAACGGATTGCGTCAAGGACCGGCTGGCCAACTATTATCACTGGAAAGACCGACAGTGTCTGGATCAGGCGATCATGGTGGCGACGGATGCCGAGGTTGATCTGGCAGAGGTAGAACGGTGGTCACGCCACGAAGGCATGACGGAGGAATACGAGCGGATCAAGGAACTGTTGAAGCGGGCGACATGAAACTATAAACAGCAAAGGCGGCCGATTGGCCGCCTTTTGAATTACATCTACTCTCCCCGGAATTCCCGCCGCTTCTACAAGCCGGACCAGCGGTTGTTTCATTTGGCCCCGGTCTGGAGCTTGCCGGCAACGTTGTTTTTTATCCAGTGCGCATCCCACCATTCGATCGGGTTGACCGACTGCCCGGAAATCACCACTTCAAAATGCAGATGATCCCCGCCGGCCATGCCGGTGGCTCCGGAGCTGGCGATGATCTGCCCCTTTTCCACCGTGTCGCCCTGCTTGATCCCGATCCGGCTCAGATGCCCGTAAATGGACTGCAGCCCCAGCCCATGGTCGATGATGATGCACTGGCCGTAGATGCCCAGATCACCGGCGTGGACGACCTTGCCGCGGTTGGCGGCCGGCACGTCGGCGTGGGCCAGCGAGGCCAGGTCGAAGCCGAGATGTGTCTGCCGGTCGACCTCTTTATCCTGGTGGATATAGGTGCGCTCCTGGGCAAAGCCGCCGAGAGGCGCGGTCCTCGGCATACGCAGGAAGACGCCCTGCCAGAGCGGCACCGGCGACGTCTCCCGGCCGTATTTGTAGATAGCTTTCCGGTCGGCCACCCTCTGGTCCCGGTTCGCCTTGAGGAATATGTCCAGTGGTGTTCCCGCCTGCGGGAACTTCCCCTTGAACTCGGCAGCGATCTTTGCCAGGAAGGCATCGGTCAGGTTGATCCGGTCGGTGGACATGGGCCGGACGGTCAGGTGATAGTTGATACCCGCACTCCGCTCGTTTCCCGCCTTGTCGACCGCTATCACCCGCGGGACGAATTTGGCGGGGTCCATATCGTAGGGAAAGGGGAAGAGACAGGCGTACTGAGTGCCCCCCTGCCGGAAGCCGGGATAAAACTGGTCGCCGAACACCACGCCGCTCTTTTCGACCTCTTTCGAAACGGTGTAGATAACCAGCCCCGCACCGCCCTGGTTGATATTGTGCGCAACACTCACCACCGCCACTTCCAACGGCTTCGTATCCAGCGTAAAGGAATAGACCCCGGATGTGGTCCTGGACGCGCCGAAACGAGGCGCGGAACCTGTCGCCGCAACCTCAAGGGTAAAGGCCCCGTCCTTCAGGCCGCTCTTCGCCAGGTTGAAGGTCTCCGCGGCCTGATGGCTGCCGGGGGGATACACCTTCGTCAGGACAACGGCCTTCTTCTCCGCCTGTACCGCGGTAACAGTCAGTTTTTTCAGCCCCCCTCCCCGTGCATCCAACTTCACGGTCAGTTCCCGGGCGACGCCGACCAGCCCCGAGCCGGGGTTTAATGACACGACCGGAGCACGGGTCCCGAAAAAATAGAACAGAATCGTTCCCAGTACGACAACGGCCGCGATTATTTTGGCGAGTGGGCTGATATTCATGATTACCTTCTTTGGTTGCGCTGGTTACACACAAAGGATGTATTTTTTGAAGAAAAAGCGTCAAACGGAAAATCCGGAGAAGCAGGCAGGGCGTGACCGGAATTTCCTGTACCTTACCTTATCTCCCCGCAAGATACAATCACCGCATGTGAGCCTGAATGCTACATTTGATTGCCAACCGGAAGCAGGTGTTTATTTGCAAAACGTACTGAGATGAGTGAACTACTGATGGAAGCAGAAACAAAAAAGACGACCGCATGGCCGCCTTTTGAATTAAGGATACTGTCCCCAAAATTCCCACATGCTCAATCGACCATGTACCTGATCGACCTGTTCTTCCCTTCCGACTTGGCCTGATACATGGCCTCATCGGCTCGCTTTATTAAGGCGCCCGCATTTAAACCATGCACGTATCCTGCGAAGCCGATACTCAAGGTGAGCGAAAAGGATTTCTGGATTCCGTCTTTTGTCTTGATAGAGAAGCGTTCCTTTTCGAATGCCTTCCTGACGCGCTCAGCCACGATCCAGGCAACGGATGGATCGGTATCCGGCAAAACTACGAAAAACTCCTCCCCACCGTACCGGAAAGGCCGGTCTGACTTACGTACGACGTCACGGAGCACCCTTCCGAGACAAGAAAGCACCCTGTCACCATACGTATGGCCGTACAAGTCATTGACTTGTTTAAAATCATCCACGTCAATCATCATTACCGTTAAAGGGTTTTTGACCCGCTGCGAACGGTTGACTTCATCTTCAAGAATGGTTGACAGATACTGGCGGTTATAGAGCCCGGTCAGTTTGTCCGTGATGACTAGTTCCTGAATTTCCCTGTTTCGGGTATCGAGATTTTCCAATGAGGAGAGCAGTTCCTTATTCAGGTACTCTATCCGTTGCATTTGTTTCAGATTGGTCTGCTTTTCTTTGTCCAAGACAGAGAACATATGATTCAGAGCCTCACCCACCTCCTCGACCAGGGTGGGACATGCCTCCTGAAATACAACGCATTTTCTGCAATTTCCATATTTCTCGGCAAACGTACCTTGGACAGCGCCGCAACAAAAGGTGCCGGCAGCATACCAGCAACGGACCTCCATATTCTCATAAGCCGGGCAGTCTGTCCTTTCGCACTCTTTCCTTATCCAGCAGGGGACAACATGCGGGTTGTGAAACTTGATTTCGTCCTGACACGGCGCCTGGTACAATACGGGAATTATTTCTTGCTGTATCCGCTTGCGAATAGCTTCAGCCGAGATTCTTCCAGTCATGTTTCCTCCAATTTTGGAGATTTTCATAGCGTTCAGGACATATTGAAATATTTACCAGAATTTAGCCTGATTGCAATTTCTTATCGGCAATTCCTGGGGCACCTTACTTAATTCCACTCATTATCTTATGCACAGCATCCATCAACATCGGTAAATCGTCACGAATAGTATTCCATACTATCTCCAAATCGACTCCAAAATATTCGTGCACCAGCAGATTACGAAAATCCTTGACGTCCTGCCACGGTATCTCCGGATATCCACCCTTCAATTCTTCTGACAGCTTACCCACTGCCTCACCGATTATTTCGAACTCACGGATTACCGCAGAGTAACGCATGCGATCCTCAATGAACGTATCACAGGTCATACCCTGAACATACGACTGGATGGCAAGGCCGGATTCAAGGATATCCTAACAATAGAGGAGCTGCGGGCGCTCAGACATGGATGATTTCCTTTGCAACCATTTCCCGAGCCAACGGCTTTAAGGTACTCTCAATGCCGAGATCTACCGTCTTGCCGAACTGCTGTTCAAGATAGCGCCTGATACCGAAGAAGTTACTCAAGGATTTCTTTTCTGGCCTCAGTTCTATAGCAATGTCGATATCGGAATCCTCGCGAGCCTCACCCCGTGCATAGCTGCCGAAAAGACCGACGCTCACCACGCCGAAACGTTGCGCCATTTCATCCTTGTGAGTCTGCAAGAACGTTAAAATCTCGTTTTTATCCCTGACCATACCGCTGCTCCTTGAGCTTTCCTAACGGGAGTATACGTTTGCACTTGTCAAAATGCAAGAAGGGCGACCAATCGGCCGCCCTTCTTCAATCCTACTTCAGGTTTTTCTTGATCCGTTCCACCGCCTCAATCACGTTCTCGCGATGGCCGAAGGCCGACAAGCGGAAGTACCCTTCCCCGCTCGGGCCGAAACCTGAGCCTGGCGTCCCGACCACGTTGCATTCGTTGAGCAGCTTGTCGAAGAACTCCCAGCTGGTCAGGTTGCCCGGGGTCTTGAGCCAGATATAGGGGGCATCCACGCCGCCGAAGATCGTTACGCCTGCCTCCGTCAACCCTTCACGGATGATGCGGGCGTTCTCCATGTAATAATCGATGATCTCCTTGGTCTGCTTCCACCCCTCGTCGGAGTAGACCGCGGCGGCGGCGCGCTGGACCGGGTAGGAGGCGCCGTTGAACTTGGTGGTGGTGCGGCGGAGCCAGAGCTTGTTGAAGCTGTACTTCTCTCCGCTGGTCGTGGTCCCCATCACCTCTTCCGGCACGACCACCAGGCCGCAGCGGACGCCGGTAAAGCCGGCGGTCTTGGAGAACGAGCGGAACTCGATCGCGCACTTCTTGGCCCCTTCGATCTCGTAGATGGAGTGCGGAATGTCCGGGTTGGTGATGAACGCCTCGTAGGCGGCGTCGAAGAAGATCACCGCGCCGCTCTCGTTGGCGTAGTCGACCCACTTCTTCAGCTCGGCCTTGCCGGCCACGGTGCCGGTCGGGTTGTTGGGGAAGCAGAGATAGATGATGTCCACCTTCTGGGTGGGGAGGGCCGGGATGAAGTTGTTGGCCTCGTTGCACGGCATGTAGACGATGTTCTGGTAGTACCCTTTCTCGTCCGCCTCGCCGGTGCGGCCGATCATCACGTTGGTGTCGTTGTAGACCGGGTAGACCGGGTCGCCGATCGCCACCACGTTGTCCAGCGCAAAGATGTCGAGGATGTTGGCGCAGTCGCACTTGGAGCCGTCGGAGATAAACATCTCCTCGGTCTTCAGGCTGACGCCGAGCGGCTTGTAGGATTTCTCGATGATCGCGTTGATCAGCCAGTCATACCCCTGCTCCGGGCCGTAGCCGGCAAAATGATCGGTGGTGCCCAGGTCGTCCACGGCGGCGTGGAACGCCTTCAATACGGCCGGCGCCAGCGGGCGGGTAACGTCGCCGATCCCCAGGCGGATGATCTTGGCGGACGGGTTGGCTGCGCTGAATTCGCGCACGCGGCGGCCGATCTCGGGGAAGAGGTAGCCTGCTTTCAGTTTAAGGTAGTTGTCGTTGATTTTTGCCATTGTTCGTACATTCTCCTTGAGTAAGTATCGGTATTTCGTGATCTATGAGTCCAGGTCCGGATTCCTTCTCCGCTTTGCGGACATCTTATCCAGGTACATCTGCTGATCGGCCTGCTTCATCGCCTCCGGCAGGTCGGCGGGGTTATCGACCGTGGCGCACCCCAGCGAAATGGACATCGGAATCCCTTCAACCAGCGCTTCATACTTCTCCGCCAGAGTTCTGACCCGCCTCATCGCAATCTGCGCCTGTTCGACACCCACACCCGGCAGAAGCACTGCAAACTCGTCGCCGCCGAACCGGGCCACGACGTCACTGGTGCGGAAACTTTCCAGCAGGATCTCGGAGGTCGCCTTGATCAGGGCATCGCCCACCGAGTGGCCATACCTGTCGTTGCACACCTTGAGGTCGTCGATGTCCGCCATCACGACCGAAACCACGCCGGAGCGATCGGAGGAGGAGAGGCGCTTCAGCTCCTCGTCGAAATAAGCGCGATTGTAGAGGCCGGAGAGGGCATCATGGTTGCTGATATTCAGCAGTTCCTCGCTCTTCGCGTCATGATCGATAACCATCGTGTTGAAGGTCTTGACCAGAAGTCCGATCTCATCGTCGGAATCATGGCTAAACAGCCGCTCCGCACCCTGTTTGGCCCCGATGGTCCTGACATGGGAAGCGAACCGCACCAGGGTGCTGGTATTGCGCTCCATGATCCTCCTTACTGCGAGGATGACGACCGCCGTGCCGATAAACAGCAGGATGACGAGATACCGCTCGGCCCGGTAGATCGGCAAATAGGCCTCGTCAAGCGGATAGTTGGCCGCTATGAGCCAGTCGGCGGCTTTCAGGTGAATGATCGAGGTCAGGGCCCGCACCCCGCGCGAGTTGACGTTCTCACTGGAACCTTCGAAGCCTTTCAATGCCCTGTCCAGCAGCAGGTTTGCCCCCGGCGGGGCTGCCGACTGCATGATCCGCGACTTGTCCGGATGCATGATCATGGTCCGGCCGCTGGTAAGCAGGTAGAGATAGCCGCTGGAGGCGATGCGGGTGCCGGACAGTTCCCCCAGGAAATTGTGATTCAGCAGGTTCAGGCTGCCGGCCAGGATCGCGGTGATGCGGCCATCCGCGTCTTTCAGCGGCGCGGTGAATACCACCGCCGGCGCGCCGGGTGTGTGCGTGGAAACGTAGGGTTCCGAGATGACCGGCTGACCGGTGGCCATCGTCTTCTTGTAGAATTCGCGGAAGGAGATGTCCCGGCCGCGCCGTCCGGGGCGGAACGGAGATTCGGCGATGATCCTCCCGTCCCGGGTAAAGAGGTACAGCCCGTTGTCGAACGTGCTCCTGGTACCGGAGCGGCTGTCGAGAAAGCGCTGCGCCGCGTCGCTGTCCCGGGTTATGTCGGGGGTGACATGCACGGAGACATCGACGATGATTTTCTGCGAGCTTTTCAGCTTCTGGTCGATGTTCTGCCCGATCACGGTCAGCATCGTGAACTGCTGGTTCGAGATCGTCTGTTTCAGCTCGTGCTTGAAGTACACTATGGCCAGTACGGCCAGCAGCGACAGGAACAGTACGACAAAGACGCAAACCGCCACCGTCATCCTGAACGCAATGCTGTGACGTATGGCGGGGGTTACATGATTCATCGGCAGTCGGTCTCTCTACTGCGGGGGAATTGGTATAGAATGGCGCTCCGGTGGTGCCCGGACGTCCGGCACGGGACGCGGGCTAGCGCAGCCCCAGCACGTCCTGCATGTCGTACAGACCCGAAACCTTGCCGACCACCCACCTGGCGGCCCGGACAGAGCCGCGCGAGAACATGTCGCGGGTCATCGCGCGGTGGGAGATCTCGATCCTCTCCCCCATGCCGATGAAGTAGACGGTGTGCTCGCCGACGATGTCGCCGCCGCGCACGGTCTGCATGCCGATCTCTTCCTTGGTCCGCTCGCCGCAGATCCCCTCGCGGTGATAGTTGGCGACCTTGTTGTAGTCGCGCCCCAGCGCTTCGGCGACGACTTCCCCCATCCGCACGGCGGTTCCTGACGGTGAGTCTTTTTTCTTGTTGTGGTGCAGTTCGACGATCTCGACGTCAAAGTCATCGCCGAGAGTCCTGGCGACATCTTTTAAAACCTTGAAGCAGACGTTGACGCCCACCGACATATTGGGGGCGAGCACGGCCGGGATGTCTTTGGCCAGTTCGGCCGCCAGCTCACGCTCCTCCGGGGTGAAACCGGTGGAACCGATCACGATGGACTTCTTCTGCAGCGCGCAGACCTCCAGGTTCTTGAGCGAAACCTTGGGCGAGGTGAAGTCGATCAGCACGTCGCAGGCGGCAACTACCGCATTGAGGTTGTCGGTGATCAGGACATCAGTCTTGCCGCAGCCGGCCAGCACTCCTGCGTCCTCGCCGACCTGCGGGTGTCCCGGACGCTCCAGCGCGCCGCAGAACCGGACCCCTTCCGCCTCGATGATCGAATTGATGATGCGCTGCCCCATCCGTCCCGCAGCGCCGCAAACGGCTACTTTAATCATAAAAACTCCGAAGTCTTTGAACCGCAAAGACGCCAAGAGCACGAAGAAACCGTTGTGAAACCCTTGCGGCCTTCGCGTCTTTGCGGTTCATGTTTTTATTAAATCAACTTGTACTCTTTCATGATGGCCGTCAGTTTGGCCTTGTTCCCCGCGCTCATCTCGCAGAGCGGCAGGCGCACCTCGTCGGAGCATTTGCCCATCAGCCCGAGGGCGGTCTTGACCGGGATCGGATTGCTCTCGATGAACATCGCGTTGCCGATCTTCAGTGTATCGAGGTGCAGCTGGCGGG
>WNGL01000645.1_pt1 | contig 41357 bp, 47 predicted proteins | sample 5400591 | NCBI WGS metagenome assembly WNGL01 (sample SAMN13153377, study PRJNA577476) | soil metagenome | isolation source: 80 cm soil or saprolite under Garry oak tree replicate 1 | place: USA:California | collected 2016-06-15
GTCCACGCCGGGGAAGCGGTAGCCGTTCCGGCGGAACGCCTCGCCGAACGGGTTGAGCTTCGGGTAGACGGTGTGGCAGGTGAGGCAGCTCGTCTCGTACTTGCGGGCGAACGAGGGGATCGCCTGCGCCGCGCGCGGCGCAGAGACGAGGAGGGTCGTGAGGAGCAGCTGGAGCGCGATCAGGGACCTGCGAGTCATCGCTGCCTTCCTGCCCGTCGCGGGGGAGGGTGCGGGCGCTCCGCGTCGTTCCGGCGCAGGGTGCCCGCGCTGCTCGCGGCGGGCTTCGACTTCGGGACGTGGGAGACACTATCGCGGCGCGTACCCAGAGGATCGGCCCGCGCGGGGAGGACCCATCGTGCGCGGGCGAGCTTTCAACGAACGTTGAAAACCACCTCTGGCCGGGTGTAGAACCCCGCGCCATGGCCTACCGCTCGCTCCGCGAGTTCCTCGATCGGCTGGAGGTCGCGGGCGAGCTCGTCCGCGTGAAGGAGAAGGTCGATCCCGTCCTCGAGATGGCGGCGATCGCGGACCGCGCCGCGAAGCAGGGCGGCCCGGCCTTCCTCTTCGAGAACCCCGCGACCGGCCGGTTTCCGGTGGCGATGAACCTCTTCGGGACCCGCCGCCGCACGAGCTGGGCCCTCTCCGCGAACGACCTCGAGGACCACGCGACGGAGCTCCGCGCGCTCCTCCACCTGGCGCCGCCCCAGTCCTTCTGGGACAAGCTCAAGATGCTCCCGAAGCTCGGGAAGCTCGCGTCGATGGCGCCGAAGCAGGTGTCGTCGGGCCCGTCGCAGGAGGTGGTGGACCGCGAGCCCGACCTCCGCACCCTCCCGGTGCTCACCACCTGGCCGCACGACGGCGGACCGTTCGTGACGCTCCCCCAGGTCATCACCCGCGATCCGGAGACCGGGATCCGCAACGTCGGCATGTACCGGCTCCAGGTCCTCGGGCCGCGCCAGCTCGCCATGCACTGGCAGCTCCACAAGACCGCGACCGCCCACTACCGCGAGTACAAGCGCCGCGGCGAGCGGATGCCGGTCGCGATCGCGCTCGGGGGCGACCCCGCCCTCACCTACTGCGCCTCGGCGCCGCTGCCGCCGAACGTGGACGAGTACCTCTTCGCCGGCTTCCTCCGCGGCGAGGCGGTGCGGATGGTGAAGGGGGTCGCGACCGGGCTCGACGTGCCCGCCGACGCGGACCTCGTGATCGAGGGCTTCGTCGACACGACCGCGCCGCTCGTCCGCGAGGGGCCGTTCGGCGATCACACCGGCTTCTACTCGCTCGCCGACGACTACCCCGCGCTCGACGTCGTCGCGGTGACGCACCGGCGCGACGCGGTCTACCCGGCGACGGTCGTCGGCCCGCCGCCCGTCGAGGACCAGTGGCTCGGGAAGGCCACCGAGCGGATCTTCCTCCCGATGCTCCAGATGATCTTCCCGGAGATCGTCGACATGGCGATGCCGGTCGAGGGCGTCTTCCACAACCTCTGCCTCCTCTCCATCAAGAAGGAGCACCCCGGCCAGGCGAAGAAGGTGATCCACGGGCTGTGGGGCTCCGGGCAGATGGCGCAGACGAAGACGCTCGTCGTGTTCGACGACGACGTGGACGTGCAGGACGTCTCGCAGGCCGCGTGGCGCGCCTTCGCGAACGTGGACGTGCGGCGCGACCTCGTCCTCGCCGACGGCCCGGTCGACGTCCTCGACCACGCCGCGGCGCACTTCGCCTACGGCGGGAAGATCGGCGTGGACGCGACGAGGAAGTGGCGCGAGGAGGGCGGGCGCGAGTGGCCGGAGGTGTGCGTCCACCCGCCCGAGGTGGTCGCGCGGATGGACGTGCTCTACGAGCGGCTCGTCCCGCGCGCGCCGAAGCCGCGGCGGATGAGGCTCGCGGAGCCCCGCGCCGCCTCCTGGAAGCCGCCCCAGGGAGGCAACCTCCAGTGAGCACGGTCCCCCTCCCCGGCGAGGCGAAGCAGCGCGGCTCCGCCGTGCGCGCGATGTTCGACCGCGTCGCCCCGTCCTACGACCTCCTGAACCGGGTGATGTCGCTCCGCATCGATCAGGCCTGGCGCGGCCGGCTCCTCAGGGACCTCGCGCCGCGCGACGGCGAGGCGATGCTCGACCTGTGCGCGGGCACGATGGACGTCGCGGCCCTGGCGCATCGCCGCGTCCCGGGCCTGCGCATCGTCGGCGCCGACTTCTCGTTCGGGATGCTCTCCCGCGGCGTCCAGAAGACCGGCCTCCCGGCGAGCCAGGCCGACGCGCTCGCGTTGCCCTTCAAGCCCACCTCCTTCGACCTCGCCACCGTGACCTTCGGGATGCGGAACCTGGACTCGTACGAGACGGGGCTCGCCGAGCTCGCGCGCGTGCTCCGGCCGGGGGGCCGCCTCGGGATCCTCGAGTTCTTCCGCCCGGAGTCCGCCGGCACGCGGGCGGTCCACGTCGCGATCAACAAGATCATGGTGCCGGTGATGGGCCGGATCCTGTCGCCGGACCCGGAGGCCTACCGGTACCTCGTGAAGTCCATGGAGCGCTTCGCCTCCCGCCCCGAGTTCGAGGAGGGCACGCGCCGGCACGGGTTCCGCGACGTGAAGGGTGCGACCCTCTTCCCCGGGATGTGCGGCCTCGTCACGGCGGTGCGCGCGTGAAGCTCGTCGTCGCGGTCTCCGGCGCGTCGGGCGCCCCGTACGCGAAGCGGCTCCTCGACTTCCTCGCCGGGCACGGGAAGGCGGCCGGCGTCTCCGCGGACCTCGTCTTCACCCAGACCGGCAAGCAGGTCTGGAAGCACGAGATCGGCGCGGAGCCGGCCTACCCGTTCCCGGTCTGGAAGAACCAGGACTTCACCGCGCCCTTCGCGTCCGGCTCGGCCCTCTACGACGCGATGGTGGTGATCCCCTGCTCGGCGGGCGCGCTCGCGCGCATCGCCTACGGGATCTCGGCCGACCTCGTCGGGCGCGCGGCGGACGTGATGCTGAAGGAGCGGCGCCGGCTCGTGCTCGTCTTGCGCGAGACGCCGATCTCGCTCGTGCACGCGCGGGCGATGACGCAGGTGATCGAGGCGGGCGCGTTCGTGATGCCCGCCTCGCCCTCCTTCTACTCGGGGCCGAAGACGATCGACGCGCTCGTCGACACGGTGGTCGCGCGCGTGCTCGACCGGATCGGCCTCCCGAACGACCTCATGAAGCGCTGGGACGGGATGCACCCCGGCTCGCCCGAGCCCGTGGAGGAGCCGTAGCCATGGCCATCTCGACCCTCGCGCAGCGCGCCCTCGAGCGCGACGGCCTCGGCCCGATCCGCGACACGGTCCTCGCCGGCGGCCGGCTCACCGACGCGGACGCGCTCCAGCTCTTCGAGGCGGCGGACCTGTCCGCCGTCGGCGCGCTCGCGAACCACGTCCGGGAGGGGCGCCACGGGGACCTCGCCTTCTACAACCGGAACACCCACCTCAACCCGACCAACGTCTGCGCGGCGACCTGCAAGTTCTGCTCGTTCGCGCGCAAGGAGGGCGAGACCGCCTCGCCCGGCTACACCATGACGGTGGACGAGGCGGTGGAGAAGGTCCTCGCCCGCCGGCCCCTCGGCCTGACCGAGGTCCACATGACGGCCGGGCTCCACCCGAGCCTGCCGTGGAGCTACTACCCCGAGCTGCTCGCGCGCATCCGCGCGGCGTGGCCGGAGCTCACCATCAAGGCCTTCACCGCCGTCGAGATCCACTTCTGGGCGGAGAAGTACGGGAAGACCTACGCCCAGGTCCTCGGGGAGCTCCGCGACGCGGGGCTCGACACCATGCCGGGCGGCGGGGCGGAGATCTTCGCGCCCCGCGTTCGCCGGAAGATCTGCGACGACAAGGCCACCGCGGAGCAGTGGCTCGAGGTGCACCGGACCGCGCACCGGCTCGGCATCAAGACCAACTCGACCATGCTCTACGGGCACATCGAGCGGCTCGACGAGCGGGTCGACCACCTGCGGCGGCTGCGCGACCTGCAGGACGAGACCCACGGGTTCCAGGTCTTCATCCCGCTCGCGTTCCACCCCGAGCACAACATGATCGGGAAGGCGTACCCGAAGCCGACCGGCTACGACGCCCTCCGCACCCTCGCGGTCTCGCGCCTCTACCTCGACAACTTCGACCACGTGAAGGCGTACTGGGTGTCGCTCGGCGAGCGGCTCGCGCAGACCGCCCTCGCCTTCGGGGTGGACGACCTCGACGGCACCGTGCTCGAGGAGCGCATCTACCACATGGCCGGCGCGACGGTGCCGCAGGCGCTGAGCGAGAATACCCTCCACGAGCTCATCCGCGCCGCCGGCCGCATCCCGGCCGAGCGCGACTCGCACTACAGGGTGCTCAGAGAGCACCCTCCCCTCTCGGTGACGCATGGCTAAGCTCCGCGCCGCCGCCGTCTCCTTCCTCAACGCGTGGCCCCTCACCGCCGGGCTCGAGAAGTCCGAGCGGATCGAGCTCGTCCTCGCCGAGCCCTCCCGCTGCGCCGCGATGCTCGAGGCGGGCGAGGTGGACCTCGCGCTCGTCTCGGTCGGTGGCCTGCCGGGCGGCGAGTACGACATCGTCCCCGGGATCGCGATCGGGGCGGACGGACCGGTGCAGACCGTGGTGCTCGCCGGTGAGCAGTCGCCGGCGATCTGGGACGAGGTGTTCCTCGACACCGCCTCCCGGACCTCGCACGTGCTCACGAAGCTCGTGCTCGACGAGATGGGCGTGCACCCCAAGTTCACGCTCCTGCCCGCGGTCGAGGGGCTCGCGCGGGCGAAGGGGACGAAGGGCGCCCTCGTCATCGGCGACCGCGGGTTCGACGTGCGCGCGCCGCAGGTCCTCGACCTCGGGCGCGAGTGGAACCGGATCACCGGCCTCCCGATGATCTTCGCGCTCTGGGCGGCGCGCCCGGGGCGGGTCTCTCCGGAGGACGTGGCGGAGCTCTCGCGCGCGGCCCAGCACGGCCTCGGGATCCGCACCGAGCTCGCGCAGAAGTTCGCGGCGGCGAAGGGCGGCGACCCGGAGCGGTACCGGCGCTACCTCACGCAGCGGATCCGCTACGGGCTCGGGCCGTACGAGCTCGAGGGGCTCGAGGCCTTCCTCTCGAGGGCCGCGGCGAAGGGCTTCCTCCCTCCGATGGAGCTCCGGTTCGTAGACGACGTCGTCCGCACGCGCCGGGCCCGCCGGACGGTGTCGTTGGACGCCGCGCTCCAGAAGGCCGCCGACGGCGGGCGGCTCGACGCCGACGAGGCAGTGGCGCTCGACGAGCAGGCGCCGCTCCTCGAGCTCGGGCTCGCCGCCGACGCGCGGCGGCGCGCGATCCACGGGGACGGCGTCGTCACGTACATCGTCTCGCGCAACGTGAACTACACGAACGTCTGCACGACCGCGTGCCACTTCTGCGCGTTCTACCGGCCCCGCAGTCACCAGGAGGCGTACGTCCTCTCGCGCGAGGAGCTCGCCGAGAAGCTCGACGAGACCGTCCGGCTCGGCGGGATCGAGATCCTGATGCAGGGCGGGCTCCACCCCGACCTCGGGATCGAGTGGTACGAGGAGCTCTTCCGCTGGATGAAGCAGGGCTGGCCGCGCATCAACCTGCACGCGCTCTCGCCCGAGGAGATCTGGCACATCGCCCGGACGAGCGAGCTCGGGCTCGACGAGACCATCGAGCGGCTCGTCGCCGCCGGCCTCGACTCGATCCCCGGCGGCGGCGCGGAGATCCTGCACGACGAGGTCCGCCGGCGGATCGCGCCGCTCAAGTGCTCGACGGACGAGTGGCTCACGGTCATGAAGGCCGCACACCAGAAGGGGCTCCGCTCGACGGCGACGCTCATGTTCGGCGTGGGCGAGGAGAGCGTCCACCGCGTGGAGCACCTCGCGCGGCTGCGCGAGCTGCAGGACGAGACGGGCGGCTTCACCGCGTTCATCTGCTGGCCGTTCCAGCCCGCGAACACCCGGCTCGTCCCCGGCGACGGCTCGGCACACGCGTACCTGCGCACGAACGCGCTCGCGCGCCTGTTCCTCGACAACGTCCCGAACCTCCAGGCGTCGTGGGTGACGATGGGCGGCGGCGTCGCGCAGGCGGCGCTCCACATGGGCTGCAACGACTTCGGCCAGGTGATGATCGAGGAGAACGTCGTCTCCGCGGCCGGGACGTCCTTCCGGATGGACTCGGAGGAGGTCGAGCGGCACATCCGCGACGCGGGGTTCGCCCCGGCGCGGCGGAACATGCGGTACGAGCGGCTCCCGGGGCCGGAGGCTCCCCGCGCGTGAGCTCGGTGGTCTCGGCCGACTGGGTCCTCGCCGGCCGCGGCGGCGGGGCGATCCGCGACGGCGCGGTCGCGCTCGACGGCGACCGGATCGTCGCGACCGGTCCGCGCGCGGAGGTCGAGGCGCGGCACGGGCGGGCCGGGCGCCACGAGGCGGTCCTCCTCCCCGCGCTCGTGAACGCGCACCTCCACCTCGAGCTCTCTCACCTCGCCGGCGAGGTCCCGGGCGGCGCGGGGCTCCCCGCCTGGATCGAAGGCTTCATCCGAGCCCGCGCCGGCCTCCGCGATCGCGAGCCCGGGCCCGCGATGGCGGCCGCCGCCGCGTCGCTCGTCCGCGCGGGCGTCGCCGCGGTGGGCGACGTCTCGAACTCGCTCGGCTCGCTCGCGCCGCTCGGCGAGGCCGGCCTCGCGGGCACCGTCTTCCACGAGGTGTTCGGCGTCGCGTCCGACCGGTTCGAGCAGGCGCGGTCGGCTGCGCTCGCCCAGCAGCGGACCGCGGCCGTCCCACCCGGGCTCGCGGTGCGGCTCTCGCCGCACGCGGTCTACTCGACCTCGCACGCGCACGTGGTCGAGCTGCTCGGGGTCGGCCCGGCCTCGCTCCACCTCGCCGAGGATCGCGCGGAGCGGGCCTTCGTCGCGGAGGGGCGCGGCGGGTTCGCCGCCCTCGTCGAGCGGATGGGGCGGCGCGTCGAGGAGGTCGTCCCGCGGGCGCGCTCGGCCGTGGCGCTCGTCGCGCCCCACCTCCGGCCGCACCACCTCGCGGTCCACTGCGTCGACCTCGACGGCGACGACGTCGCCGCGCTCGCGGCCTCCGGGGCGACGGTGGTCCTGTGCCCACGGTCGAACGCGTACATCGGCTGCGGGGTCCCCCCGCTCGACGCGCTCCTCGCGGCGGGGGTGCCCCTCGCGCTCGGCACGGACTCGCTCGCCTCGAGCCCCTCGCTCGCGCCGCTCGCGGAGGCCGCCGCGCTCCGTCGCGTCTTCCCCGCGATCCCGGCGAGCCGGATCGTCCCCCTCCTCTGGAACGGCCCCGCGGTGGGCGCCTCCCACGTCGGCGCGCTCGCGCCCGGCCGCGCGCCCGGCGTGCTCGCGGTCGCGACGGGCGGCGCGCGCGTGGACGATCCCTTCGAATTCCTCGTCGCGTGCGGCGCCGAGGAGCGGCCGCTCGCGTGGGTCGCGCGCCCGCACCCGGAGGTCGGAGCATGACGGTGGTCGCCCTCGCCCGGATGGTGAAGCTGTCCCACTCGCTCTTCGCGCTGCCGTTCGCCGCCGCGGCGGTGGTGCTCGTCGCGCCCGAGGCGACGCTCTCCGCGGGTCGCCTCGCGCTCGTCGCCGTGGCGGTGGTCGCCGCGCGCACCGCCGCGATGGCGATGAACCGGATCGCCGATCGGTGGTTCGACGCGAAGAACCCGCGCACGGCCGGGCGCGAGCTCGTGACGGGCGAGGTCTCGCCCCGCGCCGCCTGGGCGCTCCTCGGCGGGAGCGCCGCCGCGTTCGTGGTGTCGGCCGCGCTCATCTCGGAGCGCTGCGGCTGGCTCGCGCTCCCGGTCCTCGGGATCCTGCTCGGCTACTCGTATGCGAAGCGGTTCACCTGGACCTGCCACCTCTGGCTCGGGGTCGCGCAGGCGCTCGCCCCCATCGGCGTCGCGATCGCCCTCACCGGGGACGCGCCGCTCGCGTCGATCGTGCTCGGGCTCGGCGTGGGGGCGTGGATCGCGGGCTTCGACGTCTTCTACGCGCTGCAGGACATGGACTACGACCGGGGAGCGGGCCTCAACTCGATCCCGGCGCGGTTCGGGGTGGCGGGGTCGATCGGCTGGGCGCGCGGCCTCCACCTCCTCGCGGTCGTGGGCGTCGCGTCCGCCGGGGCGCTCGCCGGGCGCGGCGCGGGGTGGCTCACCGGCACCGTGATCCTCGGCGCGGTCGTGCTCGCGGAGCACCTGTACGTCGCGCCGCGCGGCGCGCTCCGGCCGGAGCGGATCAACGTCGCCTTCTTCAACTACAACGCCATCGCCTCGGTCGCGTTCGCCGCCTGCGCGCTCGCCGACCTCGCGCTCTCCTGAGGGACGCCGCCATGCCGGTCGAAGCCCGCCGCCCTCCGTCGCCCCACCCGCCGCGCCCGCTGCAGCGCGTCGATCTCGCCGTCGCCGACGCGGTGGGCGCGATCATGGAGCTGTGGGGCTTCCGCCGGCAGCTGGGCCGCGTCTGGGCGGTGCTCTACCTCTCCGACCGGCCGCTCGCCGCGCCGGAGCTCTGCGCGCGCCTCGAGATCTCGACCGGGCTCCTCTCGATGTCGCTCGCGGAGCTCCGCGGCTGGGGCGTGGTCCGGCCGGTCGAGGTCCCCGGCGACCGCAAGGAGCACTTCGAGCCGGAGACGAACGTGTGGCGGCTCGTGGCGCGCGTGCTGCGCGAGCGCGAGGAGCGCGCGGTGCGAGGCGCGCTCGAGGCGTTCGAGCGGGCGCTGCGCGAGGCGCGGGCGGCGCTCGCCGACGCCGACCCCGAGGTGAAGGCGGCGGCCCGCTTCAAGGCGCGCCGGATCGAGCTGCTCGTCGACCTCTCCCGCGCGGCGCTGAACGTGCTCCGGGTCCTCCTCGAGAGCGCCCGCGCGGACATCGGGCCGATCAAGGCGATCTCCGAGCTCGTCGCGCGCGGCGGGCGAGCGCTCGGGATCGCGGCCCAGCGGGTCGCGGGCAGCGCGAAGTAGCGGGTCACGCGCGCTTGGCGGCCCGGGCCGCCCCCGCCGGCGGTCCGCCCGCTTGCCGGCCCCCGGCGGACGGGCTAGACACTCCCCCCGATGCTGTCCCCCGACGTCCTCCGCAAGCTCGACGGGATCGAGCAGCGCTTCGAGGAGCTCACGCACCACCTCTCGGATCCCGCCGTCGCCTCCTCGGGCGAGCGCTTCCGCAAGGTGTCGAAGGAGCGCGCCTCGCTCGAGTCCACCGTGAACGCCTACCGCGCCTGGCGGAAGCTCACGAAGGACGTCGAGGAGAACGAGGCGCTCCTCGCCGAGAAGGACGCGGACCTCCGCGACATGGCGAAGGAGGAGCTCGCGCTGCTCCGGCCGCAGGTGGACCCGGCGGAGGAGCAGCTCAAGATCTACCTCGTCCCCAAGGACCCGGCGGACGAGAAGGACGTCATCCTCGAGATCCGCGCCGGCGCGGGCGGGGACGAGGCGGGCCTCTTCGCGGCGGAGCTCCTGCGCGCGTACCTGCGCTACGCCGAGCGGCGCGGCTGGAAGGTGGAGCTCGCGGACAGCTCGCCCGGCGCGCTCGGCGGGATGAAGGACGCCACCGTGAACATCGCCGGCGACGCCGTCTACTCGTGGCTCAAGTACGAGTCGGGGGTGCACCGGGTGCAGCGCGTGCCGGCGACCGAGGCGCAGGGGCGCATCCACACCTCCACCGTGACGGTGGCGGTGATGCCCGAGGCGGAGGACATCGACGTGCAGGTGAACCCCTCCGACGTCGAGATGGACGTGTTCCGCTCCACCGGCTCCGGCGGCCAGAGCGTCAACACGACCGACTCCGCGGTCCGGCTCACGCACAAGCCCACCGGGATCGTGGTGAAGTGCCAGCAGGAGAAGAGCCAGCTCAAGAACCGGAACATGGCGTGGCGCCTGCTCCGGGCGAAGCTCTTCGAGATCGAGCTCGAGCGGCAGCGCAGCGCCCGCGACGCCGCGCGCAAGAGCCAGGTCGGCACCGGCGACCGCTCCGAGAAGATCCGGACCTACAACTTCCCGCAGGACCGGCTCACCGATCACCGCATCAACTACACGCGCCACAACCTCCCCGCGGTGATGGACGGCGACGTGCAGGACGTGGTCGACGCCTGCCGGACGTTCTTCGCGGCCCAGGCGCTGCGCGAGGCCTCGCGCTCGGAGTCGGGCGCGGAGAGGCGGTAGGGGCGGATGCCCGAGGTCTGGACCCCCCTCCGTCTGATCGCCTGGACGCAGGACTTCTTCGCGAAGAAGGACGTCGACGCGCCCCGGCTCACCGCCGAGGTGCTCCTCGCCCACGCCCTCTCCTGCGATCGGGTCCGGCTCTACCTCGACTTCGACAAGCCGCTCGGCGACCCCGAGCTCGCCCGGTTCCGCGACCTCGTCCGCCGCCGCGGGGAGGGAGAGCCGACGGCGTACCTCACCGGGCGGCGCGAGTTCTTCGGCCGGCCGTTCCGGGTCGACGCGCGCGTCCTCGTCCCGCGGCCCGAGACCGAGCTCCTCGTCGAGGCGGTGCTCGCGGCGCTTCCGGAGGGGGGCCGCGTCCTCGACCTGTGCACCGGCTCCGGCTGCATCGCGATCTCGCTCGCGCTCGCCGGGAAAGGGGCCCGGGTGGTCGCGACCGACCTCTCCGAGGAGGCGCTCGCCGTCGCCCGCGAGAACGCGACTGCGCTCGGCGCCGCGGTCGAGTTTGCCACGGGGGACCTGTGGTCGGCGGTCCACGGCGCGGAGCCCTTCGACGTGGTGGTGTCGAATCCCCCGTACGTCCCGGCGAAGGAGCTCGCGACCCTCTCGCGCGAGGTCCGGCGCGAGCCGTGCATCGCCCTCGACGGCGGGGAGGACGGCCTGGCCGTGCTCCGCCGCATCGTCGAGGGCGCGCCCGCGCGGCTCCGCCCGGGAGGGACCCTGTGCCTGGAGATGCACGAGTCGCACGTCGACACGCTGCCGGCGCTCTGCCGCTCGGCCGGCCTCGTCCGGGTGGAGGCGCGCCGCGATCTGGCGAGCCTGCCCCGGCTCGTGGTGGCTTCGTTGGCGGGCCCGCTCGACCCGGCGTAGAATCCGCCCGCCCCATGGACAAGATCGTCGTCGAAGGTGGCGTGCCCCTCCGCGGGCGCGTCGAGGTGTCGGGCGCGAAGAACGCGGCGCTGCCGGTGATCGCCTCGGCCCTCCTCGCCGAGGGCGACCACCTCATCCGCAACGTCCCGGACCTCGCCGACGTGCGGACCTTCGGGCGCCTGCTCGGGCACATGGGCTGCGCGGTGGAGCGGAGCGCCGCGACCCACGCGGTGTCGGTGCGCGTGCCGAGCGCGGTCCGGCCCGAGGCGCCGTACGAGCTCGTGAAGACGATGCGGGCCTCCGTGGTCGTCCTCGGGCCGCTCGTCGCGCGCTGGGGCAAGGCGCGGGTCTCCCTCCCCGGTGGCTGCGCGATCGGCGCCCGTCCCATCGACCAGCACCTGAAGGGGCTCGCCGCGCTCGGTGCCGAGATCCGACTCGAGCACGGCTACGTCGAGGCGATCGCGCCGCGCGGGCGGCTCTCCGGCGCGGTCTTCACCTTCGACGGCCAGACCGTCACCGGCACCGAGAACGTGATGATGGCGGCCGCCCTCGCCCGCGGGGCGACCGTGCTCCGGAACTGCGCCCGCGAGCCGGAGGTCGGCGACCTCGCCGCGGCGCTCGTGAGGATGGGCGCCCGGATCGAGGGCGCCGGGACGGACGAGATCCGGATCGAGGGCGTCGAGGCGCTCGCGCCGCTCGACCACACCGTCATCCCCGACCGGATCGAGGCGGGGACCTTCCTCGTGGCGGGCGCGCTTCCCGGCGGCGACGTCACGGTGGTCGGCTGCGTGCCCGACCACCTCGAGGCGCTCGTCGAGAAGCTCCGCGCCGTCGGCGCCGAGGTCTCGCGCGTCGAGGGCGGGCTCCGCGTCGTCGGCGACGGCCGGCCGCGGCCGGTGGACGTGCGGACCGCGCCGCACCCCGGCTTCCCGACCGACATGCAGGCGCAGCTGATGGTGCTCCTCTGCCTCGCCGAGGGCTCGTCCAAGATCACCGAGACGGTGTTCGAGAACCGGTTCATGCACGTGCAGGAGCTCCAGCGGCTCGGCGCGGACATCGCGGTGGACGCGAAGACCGCGGTGGTGAAGGGGGTCCCCGCGCTCTCCGGCGCGCCGGTGATGGCGTCCGACCTTCGCGCCTCCGCCGCCCTCGTCCTCGCCGGGCTCGCGGCGCGCGGGACGACCGAGATCCACCGCGTCTACCACCTCGATCGCGGCTACGAGCGGATCGAGCAGAAGCTCGCCCCCCTGGGCGCCCGCATCCGACGGGAGAAGGCGTAGATCGACGATGCCCTCGCGCGCGCTCCTCACCGTCGCGGTCCCGAAGGGGCGGCTCCTCGAGGAGTCCTCCGCCCTCTTCGAGCGGGCGCTCGGCGTCTCGCCGCGCAAGCTCCTCGAGGGAACGCGCAAGCTCGCCGCCGACGCGCCCGAGGCCGGGCTCCGCTTCATCTCGATCCGCGCCGGGGACGTCGCCTGCTACGTCGAGCACGGCGCGGCCGAGGTGGGGATCGTCGGGCTGGACGTGCTCCGCGAGGACCCGGTCGACCTCTACGAGCCCCTCGATCTCGGGATCGGCCTCTGCCGCGTGATCGTCGCGCGGCCGAGCGGCGCGAAGCCGCTCCCGCGTGGCGTCGCACCGCGGATCGCGACGAAGTACGTCTCGCTCGCCACCCGCCACTTCGCCAGGAAGGGCGTGCCCGCGGAGATCATCCCCCTGCACGGCTCGATCGAGGTCGCCCCCTCGCTCGGCCTCGCGGACGCGATCGTGGACATCACCGAGACCGGGTCCACGCTGAAGGCGAACGGGCTCGTGATCGAGGAGGAGGTCCTCGCGGTCTCGGCCCGTCTGGTCGTGAACAAGGTCGCCCTGAAGCTGTACCCGGAGCGGCTGCGGAGGCTGATCGGCTCCCTCCGGGAGGCGGTCGCCGGGGCCGCCTCCGATCGTGCCCGTTGAAAGGGACCGGCCGTTCTGCCTAGTATTTGCCCGTTTCCACCCGGAAGCCGCCCTGTTGATCCCCAGCTCACGAACGTAGTGCCCCACGGTCCCGAGGAGGACCGGACTCGTCATGGATTGCCCGCGGTGCAGCGTAGAGTTGTCCGAGATCGCGCGTGAGAATGGCGCGCTTCAGCGCTGCGCCGAGTGCGGCGGCCTGTGGATCGACGTGGAGGACCTGAACAAGGTCCTGCTCCACGCGAACCTCCCCGCGCTCTCGTCGATCCCCGGCTGGGTGAACCCCGAGGAGCTGACCGGGCTCTGCCCGGCGTGCAACGTCGAGCTCGTGGTGGTCGAGGGCGGCGACAAGAAGGCCGAGAGCTACGACACCTGCGAGTCGTGCGGCGGGATCTGGGTCGACGGCGACGAGGACGAGCCCGCGCCCGAGATCGACGCGAAGAAGGCGGAGGGCCAGATCGTAGCGCTCTTCCGCCGCTTCGCGGCCCCGAAGAAGAAGTAGCCGCGCCCGGTCCGTCCCGGGCTCGTCGAGGGACGCGCCCTCACCACATCCGATCGTCGCGCCACGGGTGAGCGGTGTTGGAGTAGCCGCGGATCTCCCAGTAGCCGCGCTGGTCGTGGGTGAGGAGCTCGATCCGGCTCACCCACTTCGCGCCCTTCCACGCCCAGAGCTGCGGGACGACGATCCGGGCCGGGCCGCCGCGCGCGGCGGGGAGCGGCTTCCCCTCGACCGCGTGGACGACGAGGACGTCCGGCTTCAGCGCCTCCCAGAGCGGGACGTTCGTCGTGTAGCGGTCGGACGCGTGGGTCATCACATGCGTCGCGTCGGGCGTCGGCCGAGCGAGCGCGAGGAGCGTCTCGAGCCGGACGCCGCGGAAGGCGACGTCGAGGATCGACCAGCCCGTGACGCAGTGGAAGTCGGCCTCCACGTCGGCCTGGGGGAGCGCGAGCAGGTCCGGGAAGCGGAGCGTGACCGGGCGCTCCACCGCGCCGTCGATCGTGAGCGACCACTTCTCGGTCGAGACCTCCGGCGTCTCGCCGAGATCCAGGACCGGCCACTCGTGCTTCTCGAGGACGTTCTGGCCGGGCGGCTCCTTCGGCATGCCGTGCCGGTTCCTCGGGCCGCCGCCCTGCGGGGACGGATCGGACAGCGAGGGAGTCTGCGCCACTCGATCCGCGAAGCGCGCGCGCAGCTCGGCGACGCCCTCCGCGATCCTGCGCTCGAGCTCGGGGTCGGTCACGGGCAGGTTCTATCAGGCAGCCGATCGACCCGCACCGGGCGGCATGTCGCGCGCGAGCGCACGCCGCGAGCCCGTTCGCGGGTCCGGGATGGTCTTGACTCCCCTCCCGCTTCGCGGCAAGAACAGGGGCTGATACGCGGGAATAGCTCAGTTGGTAGAGCATCAGCTTCCCAAGCTGAGGGTCGCCGGTTCGAATCCGGTTTCCCGCTCCAGTTTTCGATGACGTGACGAGGGCTTCCGGGGCGACCCGGGAGCCCTTCGTCTTTCCGGGCGGCGGGAAATCCTTGCCCGGGCAAGGTGCGGGGCCGGTTCATGCCGCGAAGGCGTGGGAGGATTTCGGCCTGACCCTCAGCTCCGGGGAAATGAGTCCGCCGACTACCTGCCCCGGCGCCGAGACGACCGGAGTCGCGCTGCGGTCGTGCGGCGGACCACCACGCGGCTGCCCTGGATCGCGCCAGCGCTCGCCCCGGGGCGAGCCTTTCTGCTGGCCGCCGTCCCCTGCGAGATCTCGCCGATCCGCCGCGGATCCTTCTCCAGCAGCCGGAGTAGGTTCGCCATCGGGACGCTCACCTGCTGTCCGCCGGATTCGTACTTCTGGAACGCTCTCGGTCCGCCACCGAGGAGCTCTCCAGCCCGGCGCTGCGACAGCTTGAGGCGCTCCCGAATCGTCGCGACGTGGCGCGGGCTCAGCACGCCTTCCACCTTCGCGCGCAGCTCGAGAAACGCGCGCTCCCGCTTCTCCAGCGCGTCTCCCTCGAAGACCGCTTCCCCGCACTTCGGGCACCAGTGCCCCGCCACCCTCACGGGCGCCTTGTGGCCCTTGTATTCGACCACGTCCGTCCGCGTCTCCAACGCGGCGGTTCCGCCACACTCCGGGCACTGGATCGTCTTCGGACGCTTCGCCATGACTACTTCTCCTTCATCGACGGGATGAGCCTTCCCAGGTCGTCGACCGTCAGCTTCACGTAGAGCACGAGGTCGTTCCAGGGCACGTGGTAGACGTCCTGCCAGACGCGATGGTCGTCGAAGCTCGTCATCGACTTGTAGAATTGGTTCCGCTTCATGCTTTGCACCACCTGAACGACGTCCTCGCGCGTGAGCCCGAGCAGCAGGGTCGCGTCCTGCGCCGTGCGGGTCATCCGCAGGACCCTGACCGAGCAGAACTCCTGCCGGAACCCTTCCAGGTCGTAGGTCGGCTTTCGCTTCTCCATCCTTGAGATAACCATGGCACCTTTAAGGTGCCATCTCAAGAGCGCCCCGGCGCGGACCCGCGTCCGTCTACCAAGGAGTCGTCGCGGCGACGGTCGACTGGCTCTTCCTGCTCGCGTTCGTGCGCAGGAGCCGACCCCTCTGCCCGGTACTTGGGGCCGGCTGTCCGCTGTACCGGACATTCTTCCGCTCTCCGCTTGACGGGAATTTCGTCCGTCATCTAGGATACCGATCGCTTCCCCCTCTGCACAAGCGCAATGACTCGTCCGCCAGAGCGGACGCCGCGAGGAGCCCGATGAGCAACCTGACCCCGATGGCCGTCCCCTGGCATCGCCGCGAGGACACCTGGGCGATCGTCATCGCCCTCGCGCTCGTCGCCACGATCACGGCGGCGTTCTTCCTCGGCGCCGCCCGCGCGGTCTCCGCCACCGCCCTGACGTTCCCCACCTGGTCGAACGCCGCGAAGATAACTGAAGCGTTCCGGGCGAACCCCGTCGCGCCGCTCGCGCTCTTCGCGGTGTTCCTCGCCGCGTTCTCCGCCGCGTCGGCCGTCATCGGGTGGGACGTCGCGAAGTACGCCGCCGGGTTCGGCGTCCTGTTCGTGTTCTCCATCCTCGTGACGGTGCTCGGCTCCAACGCGTTCCTGAAGACGTGGCAGCTCGAGACGCCGCTCCTCGCCCTCGCCGGAGGGATGGTGCTCGGAAACGCGGTGAGGCTGCCGGACTGGTTCCAGTCGGCGCTCCGGACCGAGTTCTACGTGAAGATCGGGATCGTGCTCATGGGCGCGACCCTGCCCTTCACGATCATCCTGCAGGCCGGGCCGCTCGCGATCGCGCAGGCGACCATCGTCGCGGTCGTCACGTTCGTCGCGATCTACCTCGCTGCCACGCGCCTGTTCGGCCTCGACAAGCGGTTCGGCGCCACGCTCGGCGCCGGCGGCTCGATCTGCGGCGTCTCGGCCGCGATCGCCATCGGGGGTGCGTGCCGGGCCGAGAAGTCCCACGTTTCCGTCGCGATCTCCATGGTGATCCTGTGGGCGGTCGCGATGATCTTCGTCCTCCCCTTCGGCGCGCACAGCCTCGGGCTCGCGCCCGGCGTCGCCGGCGCCTGGATCGGCACCTCCGAGTTCGCCGACGCCGCCGGATTCGCCGCGGCCTCGGCGCTCGGCGACGAGCGCGCGGTGAAGACCTTCACCCTGATGAAGGTCGTCGGCCGCGACATGTTCGTCGGCGTGTGGGCCCTCCTCGTGGCGTTCCTCTCCGTCACGCGCTGGGAGCGCAAGAGCGCAGGAGAGGCGGAGCGCGTCCGCCTGGGCGAGATCTGGAACCGGTTCCCGAAGTTCATCATCGGATTCTTCGTCGCGTCCCTGGTCGTCACCGTGATCCTGGCATCGGTCGACGCGAAGACCGGGAGCCAATACTCGAAGGAGGCGATCGGCCCGCTCAAGACGCTTCGGGGCTGGGCGTTCACCTGGACGTTCCTCTCGATCGGCTTCACGACGCGGTTCCGCGAGCTCACGAAGTTTGGCTGGCGCCCGTTCGCCGCGTTCGCGCTCGGCGTCCTCGTCAACGTGCCGCTCGGCTATTGGCTGTCGACGTCCGTGTTCCAGTCGTACTGGCTCGCGGTGAAGTAGGCGCCATGGTCGACCACCTGACGCGGGTGACGGTCGACGCGCGGTCCGCGCGCGCGGACGAACTGGCCAGGGCGCTCGTGGAACGCGGCTTCGACGTCCGCCGGGAGCGGCGCCGGATCGTCGCCGACTCGACCGAGGTCGAGGGCCAGGACGTGAAGGCCCACCTGCGCGGGCGCGGCTTCGAGGATCGCGAGTTCCAGGTGTTCGTCGAGTTCGTACGAAAGTGGGGCGTTCTGTGAGCTTGAGGCGCTCCACGTCCTCGAGGGCCTGAAGCAGATGCGAGCTCGATCGTGCCGGCGATCTGGGCCGAGGCGGAACTGGACGGCAAGATCTCCGTCTCGACCGAGGAAGGCTGGGCGATGGCCGAGCGCCTCGGTCGAGAGGAGGGGCTGCGGGTCGGACACTCCGGTGGAGCCGCCGTGGCGGGTGTTCTCGAGGTGGCGCGGCGATTGGCTTCCGAGGGGAAACGAGGGAACGTGGTCACCATCCGCCCCGATCGCGCGGATCGGTACTTCGAGCCGAGGCGTTGGGACCGGAAAACGACGTGGTGAACGCGAACGCGGGGACGCTCGACATGATCGACGAGAAGGCCTTCCGCGACCTCGTGCAGCGGTGGCGCGGCGATCCAGGAGGGACGTACCAGAGCTGGTTCCTGTGGACCGACCGGCTCAAGAACTTCCGGTCCATCCGCCGCGGGATCGCCGAGGTCGTCGCCGAGATCGACGCGGGCACCTTCGGGAGCGCCTACAAGGGCTCGTCGCTCGAGACCGTTGTTGGCGCGGTCGCCGAGCAGCGGCAACTGTTCAAGGGCGCCGATCACGCATTCCTGTGGAAGCCGAAGCTCCGCATCCCGGACATCTACGAGGACCGTGAGAACCAGGCCGCGTTCGCGCGCTTCCTCGACGCGTGCGCCTGCTGTGACGGCGAGGAGCGCCTCGTCGCGGCGATCCGAGCTCTCGACGCGCGCAAGGTGAAGGGGCTCGGGCCCGCCGCCGCGAACCTCCTGTACTTCCTGCACCCCACGCTCGTCGTCCCATTCAACACGGCAATCGTGAACGGGTTCAACGCACTGACCGGATCGAAGGTGAAGCTCGGTCGCTGGGACGAGTACCTCGCGATGCGCGAGCGCGCCCTCGCGCTCAACTCCGCGCACCGGGACGTGCTCTCGAACGACCTCGGCGCGCTGGCGGGGCTCCTCTACGACATCGGGACGGAGCGGTACCCCGCCCCGCCGCGCGAGGGCGACCGCGCGGCCGCGGAACGCTGGCGGGAAGCCCTCGCCGCGGTACGCGAGGCGAGCGCGCGCGAGCAGGCGAAGCTCGATGCGGCACTGTCAGACGAACGAACGCACTCGGAGATCCAGGTCTGGCTCCGGGACCTCGGGCGGGCGCTCGGCTTCGACGTCTGGATCGCCGCGAACGATCGCGGCAGGCCCGACGGCGCCGGTGGCAGGCTCGACGACGGCTGCGTCGATGAACTGCCGCCGCAGGTCGCCAGCCTTCCAGGCGCCGACGCGGTGCGGCTCATCGACGTGCTCTGGCTGGAGCGTGGCGGCGCCCGGGTCGAGGCGGCGTTCGAGGTGGAGCACACGACCTCGATCCTCTCCGGCATCATACGGATGCTCGACCTCGCCTCCGCGCAGGGGGGCGCAGTCCCGGGGCTGTTCCTCGTCGCGCCGGACGGTCGCGAGGCCGAGGTCCGGGCGCAGCTGAAGCGCCCTGCGTTTGGCGCCATCTCGTCGCTCCGGGTGCGGTACGTGCCCTACGGCGAGCTCGAGCGGAACCGGTCGTCGATGGTCCGTTCGGCGCAGGGCTGAAGCCGATCGAGGCGATCGCGCGCGAGCTGGTGTGAGCGCCGCGCGGGCGGGCTGCGCGCTGACTCGCGTGCGAGCATCGTCCTCAGTCTCGGGTCCCCGCGGCGGTCCGGAAGACCGCGCCCGCGTCTTCGCGGGTCTCGTCGGCGCGACCCGCCGCGCCGTGCTCGCGGCGGATGAGCAGCGCCGTGATGGCTGCCGCGGCACAGAGCGCCCCCGCCATCACGAACGTCGCGTGGTAGTTGCCGAGGTGCGTGCGCGCCACGCCGGCTACGAGCGCCGCGAGCGCCGCGCCGACCTGGTGCGCGGCGAACAGCCAGCCGAAGACGATGGGGCCGTCGTGGTCCCCGAACGCATCGGCGGCGAGCCGCGCCGTCGGCGGCACCGTCGCCACCCAGTCGAGACCGTACAGCAGCGTGAACACGTGAAGCCCTGGGCCGGCGACGCCGAGCGCGTGCGGGAGGAACAGGAGTGAGGTCCCGCGGATCGCGTAATAGGCGAAGAGGAGCCTTCGCGGATCGTACCGGTCCGTGAGCCAGCCGGAGAGCGTCGTCCCGAGGACGTCGAACGCCCCCATCGCCGCGAGCATCCCCGCGGCGCGCACCTCTCCAATCCCTGCATCCGCGCAGGCCGGGATGAGATGCGTCCCGACGAGGCCGTTCGCGGTGGCGCCACACACGAAGAAGGTTCCGGCGAGCGGCCAGAAGTGCGGCGACGATGCCGCGTGCCGGAGCGTCCGGAGCGCGCGCGTCGCCGCGGCCCCGGAGCGAGGGATCGCGACCGGCTCGTCCTCCGCGGCTCCGTACGGCCGCAGGCCGACGGACGCCGGCGTCTCGCGCACGACGGCGAGGACGAGCGGCACCAGGACGAGCGCGGCCGACGCGACGACGACGAGCGCGCCGCGCCAGCCGGCCTTCGACGCCGCGACGTGCGCGAGCAGCGGCACGAACAGGAGCTGGCCGGTCGCGGTGCTCGCGGTCAGCGCGCCCAGCACCAGGCCGCGCCGCCGGGCGAACCAGCGCGTCACGACGACGCCGCCGAGGACCATCGCGGCGGACCCCGTCCCCGCGCCGACGACGAGCCCCCAGAGGAGGACGAGCTGCCAGGAGGCCGCGACGCGCGTCGCGAGGAGGAGCGCGATCGCGAGCGCTCCCATCGCGAAGGCCATGGTGCGCCGGATCCCGATCTTCTCGGCGATGGCGGCGCCGAACGGACCCACGAGGCCGTAGAGGAGCAGGTTCACGGACACCGCGAGCGAGACCGTCGCGCGCGACCACCCGAGGTCGTGCTCGAGGCGGACCATCAGGACACCCGGGGTGGCGCGGATCGCGGCCGAGACGAGCAGGACCAGGAAGGTCGCGGCGATGACGGGCCACGCGCGGTGAATTCGGCTCGATGACATGACGCGGCTCCTCCGAGCGGCCGCCGGAGGACGGCCGCGTCCGCTCCGCCGCCTTGGCGGAACCCTTGACACGATCTCCGTTATAACGGATATGGGCTGCAAGCCGTACTTCGCGGGAGGACCCGATGCTGCCGCTGCACGCCGTGACCCACGACCCTGGATCGACGCCGACGATCGCCGGCCTCGCGAAGCCGTCGCTCCGTCTTTGCGATGAAGAGGGGAGCCCCGCCTGCGCCGCCGGCCTCTTCGCCGGCCTGAGCGAGGCCGAGCGCCGCCGGGTCGAGGCGCTCGGCGTCCCGCGCGCCGTCCTGAAGGGAGAGGCGGTCTTCCGCCAGGGCGGCCGCCACGAGGGGATCTACGTCATCCTCTCCGGCGCGGTCCGGGTCTTCTACACGGCGCCGGCCGGCCGCGAGATCACGCTCGCGTACTGGTCCCCTGGGAACTTCGTCGGCGGACCGGAGCTCTACGGCGAGGGGCTGCACGTCTGGTCAGGGACGGCGGTCCGCCCCGGGGAGCTGCTCGCGCTGCGAGGGGAGCAGGTGCGGCACCTCGCGCGCGAGGTCCCGGCGTTCGCCACGAACCTCGTCGAGGCGCTCGTCGACAAGAGCCGCTGCTACTCGGCGGTGATCCGGATGCTCGGCACGCGCTCCGTCACCGGCCGCCTGGCCCACCTCCTCCTCGCCATCGGGACCTTCGACGGGACCCCGACCGCGGGCGGCCTGCTCCTGGGGCGGCCGCTCACGCACGAGGAGCTCGCCAAGCTGGTCGGGGCGACCCGGCAGTGGGTGTCGATGACGCTCGAGCGGCTCCGCGCCGAGGGGCTCGTCGAGGTGCGGCGCCACCGGATCGTGCTGCGCGACGAGGTCGGGCTCCGCGCGCTCGCCGACGACTCGCGTCGCGAGGCAATTCGTTGACAGACGCGCCGAGGGCCCGCGGGTAGGGTCGCGACCAGATCGGAGGGGATACATGGCCGTCGTGGTTGCGAGGACGAGCGCGCAGGAGCCGAGCCTGGACGAGGTGCTCGAGCGGCACCCCGGCTTCCCGCGGCTCGTCGCCCTGAAGATCGACGTGCAGCGGCGCGGGGTCCACTACACCGACCGCGCCGTCGCAGCGATCGATCCCTCGAAGCACCAGCTCCGGGGCTCGTACATCTTCGGATCGCGAGACGCGAGCCTGACGCCTCTCCCAGAGTCCCTGCTGCTGCGCGACGGGACGACGATCCTCACCGACCCCACGCCGCTGCACCAGGGCTCCTACACCGTCGACGCGATCGACGGTCGGTTCTGGCTCGTCGACGGCGGCAGGCCGACCGAGGCCGTGACGCTGTGGCCCAAGCCCGCGTACTACGACCGGACGACGTCCTCGGGCATCCCGATGAAGTACGTCGTCACGGCGCGGCCACAGCGGCTCAACATCTTCCAGTCGAGCGCGTGCCACTTCTGGGGAAACGGCAACGGCTGCAAGTTCTGCGACATCAACACCCACGGCAAGCAGCAGAAGACCGAGCTCGGGATCCCGACGCGGCTCGAGGCGCGGGACGTCGCCGAGACGCTCCGCGCCGCGCTCGAGGAGCCGGGACGGTACACCGGCATCTGCCTGACCGCCGGCACCGACTTCCGCGGTGCTGAGCTCTTCGACCGCGAGGTCGACCACTACATCGAGATCCTCCAGGCGGTCGGTGAGAACTTCCGGACGCGCCGCTTCCCGAGCCAACTCATCGGGACGGCGTTCAACGAGCGGCAGCTCGAGCGGATCCACGCCCAGACCGGTCTCACGAGCTACACGAGCGATCTCGAGGTGCTCGACGAGCGCGTCTTCGGGTGGGTCTGCCCGGGGAAGGCGGAGAAGGTCGGGTACCGCGAGTGGAAGCGGCGCATCGTCGCGGCCGTGGGGATCTTCGGCCGCGGCAACGTCGGCACCGGCCTCGTCGGCGGCGTCGAGCTCGCGCGCCCGAACGGCTTCACCTCCGAGGACGACGCCATCGAGGCCACGCTCTCGGAGGCCGAGGACCTGGCGCAGCAGGGCGTCACGACCGTCTACATCGTGTGGGTCCCGCGCCCCGGCTCGCCGTTCCGCGACCAGCGCAACGCGAGCCTCGACTACTACGTGCGCCTGGCGAAGGGGCTCCACGGGCTGCGGGTGAAGTACAGCCTCGCGGTCGACTTCGACGACTACCGCCGGTGCGGCAACCACCCCGACACCGATCTGTCCCGGCTCCTGTAGCCGCCGGAGAGAGGAACCCATGGGAATCCAGCTCGACGAGGCGCTGATCGCGCTGCTCCGCGACGAGACGAGCACGAAGGTGCTCGCGACCGTCGGCGCGGACGGGGCGCCGCACGCGGTCGTGAAGCAGTCGCTCTCGGTCGACGGCGAAGGGCAGCTCGTCCACCTCGAGCTCCTCGAGTCGTCGCGGACGAACAAGAACCTCCTCCGGGCCCTGTGGTCGGACGGGCGCGTCTCGGTGCTCGTCCGGGGCGGAGCCGAGAGCTGGCAGGTCAAGGGGCGCCCGCTGCGCGCCGACGTCGCCGGCCCGGAGTTCCAGGAGGAGTACGTGCGGATCCGCGCGCGGCTCGGCGACGTCGATCTCGCGGCGCGCTGGGTGATCGAGCCCGAGGAGGTCATCCGGCAGTCCTTCGCGGTGCGCCGCGCCCAGGAGGAGCTGGCGCACCCGCACTTCGTCCACCTCGATCGGATCCGGGCCGAGCCCGGTCCGGCAGCCGCCCAGGAGATCCCATGAAGAAGTCGATCGCGTTCGTCGTCGTCGCGCTGCTCGGCGCGACCGCCTGCCAGCGCAGCGAGGGCGCGAAGGTCTTGCGCGTCGCCCTGCAGCCGTTCCCGCTCTACGCTCCGATCTTCGTCGCGAAGCAGAAGGGCTGGCTCGAGGAGAACCTCCGCTCGAGCGGGGTCAGGGTCCAGTGGACGTTCTTCCAGGCGGGACCGCCGGAGAACGAGTCCTTCGCGGCCGGGGAGGAGGACATCGGCGTGATGGGCGACTCACCGGCGATCATCGCGCGCGCGTCGGGGCAGCAGACGCGCGTCGTCGGGATGTCCGCGACCGGCCCTCGCATGCTCGCCGTCGTCGTCCCGGCGTCCTCGAAGATCACCTCCCCGGCCGAGCTCAAGGGGAAGCGCGTCGCGGTCGTGAAGGGATCATACGCCCACCACCTCCTCGCGCTGGTCCTGGAGGGCGCGCACCTCGGCTTCGGCGACGTCGAGCTCGTGAACCTCACGCACGCCGACATCGGGACCGCCCTGGTGAACGGGGAGATCGACGCGGGCGCGGTGTGGGAACCCCTCCTGACGAAGCTCGAGGCGGACGGCGCGGTCCGGGTGCTCCAGGACGGCACCGGGATCAAGAAGGGCGCCCTCGTCATCGTCGCCCGCGATGCCTTCGCGTCGAAGAACCCCGCGCTCGTCCAGGCCTTCCTGCGCGCGTATCGCCGGGGCCTGGACTTCATCCGCGAGCACCCGGACGAGGCGACGAAGCTCGTCTCTCGCGAGGTGAACCTCCCCCCGGACCGGCTGCGCCGCGTGTTCGAGAAGGCCGACTTCGACCCCGCCCTGCACCCGGACGACGTCGAGGAGCTGAAGCGGTCTGAGGCGTTCATGTATGCGGCCGGGATCACGAAGGCCAAGGTGGACATCGATGCTTTCGTCGACGGACGCTACGCGGACGCAGCCGGCGTTCGCTGACCCCGCGGGCGCGCTCCCGCGCCCGGGGCCCGCCGTCGCGGCCGCGGTGGCGACGCTCCGCGGCGTGCTCGAGTACCTGCTCCTGCCGCTCGGCATCGTCGCGGCCTGGCAGCTCGTCTCCGCGGCGGAGCTCGTTCCCGCCGTCGCGATGCCGTCTCCCGTACGCGTCGGGCGCGCCTTCGTCGCGCTCCTCGGGTCCGGCGAGCTCGCGCGCCACGTCGCGGTGAGCCTCGGGCGCGTCGTCGCGGGCTCGCTCCTGGCCGCCGCCCTCGCGATCGGGATCGGCATCGCGATTGGGCTCTCGCGTCGGCTCGAGCGCGCGACGGACCTGATCCTCGAGATCCTCCGCCCGATCCCGCCCATCGCCTGGATCCCCCTCGCCATCGTCTGGTTCGGGATCGGCGAAGCGTCGAAGCTCTTCATCATCTTCCTCGGAGCCTTCTTCCCGATCCTCGTGAGCGTGGTCGCGGGGATCCGCCAGACCGACCTCCGGTTCGTCGAGCTGGCCAGAGTCCTCGAGGTTCCGCGCGGGCGCTTCGTCCGCCACGTCGTCATCCCGGGCGCCACGCCAATCGTGATGAGCGCGCTCCGGGTCGGGGTCGGCGTGGCCTGGATGTGCGTGGTGGCCGCGGAGCTCATCGCCGCCTCACGCGGCATCGGTTACCTGATCATGGACGCCCGGCAGCTCTCGCAGCCGGACGTCGTCCTCGCCGGGATGTTCACCATCGGCATCATCGGCAAGGCGATGGACGTCCTGCTCAAGCGGGTCGAGCGGCGCGTGGTCCGGTGGAAGCCGGTCTTCGCAGGAGAGTGAGCCATGGGCGGCGGCGGGGAACTGTCGGTACACGGGGTATGGAAGGCGTTCAGGGCCGGCGGGATGGTGTTCGACGCGCTCGCCGAGGTCTCGCTTCACCTGCGGGCGGGGGAGTTCGTCACGATCGTGGGCGCGAGCGGGTGCGGCAAGAGCACGCTCCTGCGGATCATCGCCGGCCTCGAGGGCGCGGACCGCGGCAGCGTGCGTCTCGGGGGCTTGCCGGTGTCCGGCCCGGGCCGGGACCGGGGACTGGTCTTCCAGGATCCACGGCTCCTGCCGTGGCTCACCGTCGCGGAGAACGTCGCCTTCGCGCTCGGAGGCGATCTTGCGCGCGCCGCGGACGCGCGCGTCCAGGAGCACGTGGCGCTCGTGGGACTCTCGCCGTTCGCCCGGGCGTACCCGGGCCAGCTCTCCGGCGGCATGGCGCAGCGGGCCGCCATCGCGCGCGCCCTGGTGAACCACCCGCGCGTCCTGCTCCTCGACGAGCCGTTCGGCGCCCTCGACGCGCTGACGCGGGTCCAGCTCCAGCACGAGCTCCTGCGGATCCGCGACGTCGAGCGCACCACGATGCTCCTCGTCACGCATGACATCGACGAGGCGTTGTTCCTCGGCGATCGCGTCGCGGTGATGTCCCGGTCTCCGGGAAGGTTCCAGCGGATCGTGAACGTCGACCTGCCGCGGCCCCGCTCCCGGAGCAGCTACGAGTTCATGCGGCTTCGCCGCTCCATCTACGCCGAGTTCTTCGCCGAGGCGGAGGAGTCGTTCGCTTACTCGATCTGAGGTCCGAGATGAAGATCGTCCTCGTGAATCCCGCTTTCTTCGACGGGGAGCAGTTCAAGAACCGGTTCGACGCCTACCTCGACTGGATCAAGGGCGGGAACCTCTACGTCGCTCCGTTCGAGCCGCCGCTCGGCCTGGCCTCGCTCGCCGCGGCGACGAAGGCGCGGGGGCACGAGGTGACGCTCGTCGACATGCAGGGCTCGCTCATGGACGGGTCCGAGCTCGAGCGGCGCCTCCGGGCCGAGCAGCCGCAGCTGGTCGGCATCACCGCGATGACGCCGACGCTGCCCGAGGCGCTCCGGGTGGCGCGGGTAGCACGCGCGGTCGTTCCCTCGGCCCGGGTCGTCCTGGGCGGCGTCCACCCGACGCTCGATCCCGTGAGCGTGCTCGAGCACCCGGAGGTGGACTTCGTCGTTCGCGGGGAGGGTGAGCGTCCGCTCGCCGATCTGGCCGACGCGCTCGCGCGCGGTGGCCCGGTCGAGGGCATCGACGGCCTCTGCCGGCGTGACGGCGCGACGTTCGCGGTGAAGCCGCGGGCCCAGGCGGTCGCGAACCTCGACGAGCTCCCCTCCGCCGACTACGGTGCCTTCCCGGTCGAGCGGTACGTCGAGCACTTCGCGCACCTCCGCGGCCTGCGCGGCATCTCGATGATCGTGTCGCGCGGGTGCCCGTTCCAGTGCTCGTTCTGCGCGGTCCACCAGACGATGAGCCGGACGTGGCGGACGCGCTCGCCCGCCCGCGTCGTCGACGACATCGTCGCGCTGAAAGAGCGGTGGGGGATCGAGGGGGTCTGGTTCAAGGACAGCATCTTCAACCTGAACCGGAAGTGGACCGCGGAGTTCTGCCGCCTGCTGCGCGAGCGGAACGTCGGCGTCACCTGGCAGGCTCTCACGCGGATCGACCTCGTCGACGAGGACGAGCTCCGGATGATGCGCGACGCCGGACTGACCCAGCTCGACCTCGGAATCGAGTCGGGCTCGCCGAAGACCCTGCTGCGGCTGCGGAAGGGGATCGACGTCGCGCAGATCCGCGAGAAGGTGCGCCTCGCGAAGAAGTACGTGAACGTCTTCGGGTTCTTCATGATCGGGATCCCGGGCGAGGAGGTCGAGGACGTCGAGCAGACGTTCGCTCTCGCCCGGGAGCTCGACCTCGATCGCTGGAGCTGGAGCATCTACAGCCCGCTCCCCGGGTCGAGCCTGTTCGACGATCTCGTGCGGGAGGGGAAGATCTCGTCGCGCGTCGCGCACGGCCAGGTCCACTTCACCGAGGCGTACGAGGGCGTGAGCGCGATCCCGCCCGCGAAGCTGAAGGAGCTGTACCGGGAGATCAACGAGTACTTCTACGAGCGCACCGCGGAGCGGCGACCCGCCGCGGCCGGGTAGCTCGAGTCCACCTGGAGGAAGCATGTCGAGGCGTCATCTGTTCACGAGCGAGTCGGTCTCGGAGGGCCACCGTCGCGACCACTCCAGCGCTTTCGAGCGGAGTCCGCGGCCATGTCGCCCGTATGCCGCGCGCGGCAGTGGGCAAGGTTTGGGCAAGGTCTTGCCCAGCCGGACGGGATTCACCGGGACTGAACCAGCCGAGAATCGGCGATGTGCGCCCATTTCCGCGGGTCCCGCGCCGCCCGGTCAAATTCCCAAGCTGAGGGTCGCCGGTTCGAATCCGGTTTCCCGCTCCAGTTTTTAAGGCCGGAATTCGGTGGCTTGGTCGCCCTTGGTTCCGGCCTTCTCCTTTTCGGACGCGGCTCCGGGTAGCAACCGGGTAGCAAGCCCGATGACTCGAGCGGACGAGAGGCCCAGTCCACGGTCGAACGAGGATGGGGAACCTCCCTTTCGCCCCGCGAAGCGGGGGAAAGGACGGGGAGAGGGGGCGGCCGCCGTCCGGGACGGTCTCGAGCACGGCGGCGCCGAACGTCAGCGGGTCGACCTCGGCTCGGAGGTACTCCGGGGCGAGATGCGCGCGCCCGCGCGGCCACTCTGGGATCGACTGGTTCGTCGGCGACATGCTCCGTCACCTGAAGTACGAGCATGGCCGGCTGTACTTCTACGCCGACTACGTGCGTTTGAGATCAGCCCGGACGGCGTCATCCGCCTCGAGACCATCAACCGCGGCGAGTCGGCCGCACGCTGGGTGGCGACGACGCTTCAGGGCAAGAAGAAGCTCAAGCTCATCGAGGGCGCCGACGGCGACACCGCCGAGACCCGACGGTTTAGTACACCGCGCTCGTCGCGTAGACGCGCAGGCGGCCGTCCATCTCCGCCACGTCGACGCCAACGATCTTTCGGTGCTCCTTCGAGAAGTGCGCGGCCTTCCGCTCCCGCAGCAGCCGCGCATCCTCCTCGACCCGAACTGCATCCCACCCGATGTTCCGATAAGCCCGCCGAGCCGTCTCGATCTCGTCCGCCCGGAGTTCCTCGCCGTCTGCAGCCGCGTTCCAGGCCATCGCGGCGAAGCCAAGCACAAACTTCCACGCCGTTGCCGAGGTGCTGTCCGAGAGCTTGTCCAGCAGCGGCTCCGCGAACGCCTTCAGCGTCGCCGACATCGCTGGCAGGTCGCTCGGCATCTCCAGCAGTACAGGCACCGAAGCACGTGCAGCTCGGCGCTTCTCGTTCCGCTTCAGACGCTTCCGCTCCGCCTTCTTCTGCCGGGCTCGCTCGTTCGCCATGCCCCGCCAGCCGACCCGCCGGCCCAGGCTCGACCAAGAACGTCATTCCGACTCGGATCGCGGCTACCGTCTACAAGCGTCTCGACGATGTCGTTCACCGCCTGGATGACCACCCGGAAGTCCCGCGCCGTTGGGCGGCGTCGATACGTGCCGTCAGACGGCCGGCCCGGATCTCGTCCCTCAGCGCCACGACGCGCTCCTTCGCTCCTCGGAGCGCCGCCGCGCGCACGATGAGCGCGCCAGCCGCGAGCGAAGCGATCAGCGCGAGTCCGGTGGCAGATCAGCGGGTCGTCTCGATGATCATCGGCGCCCCGCGGCCCGGCGTGACACCGCCGGGTTCTCCTGGGGCACGAACGTTCACGCCAACGGCGAGACGATCGTCGCAGCGAGGCGCCGCGCACGTACCGAGCTCGCGGTTGTGGTTGGGAAGACACGCGCCGCGGAGCTGTGGCGCGGCCGCGCCGAGACGATGCCAGCGGGCGCAGAGGAGCTCGAGGCACGTACGAGCAAACGCGCGCCCTGAGCGGCGGCGATGAGCGACAACAGGCTTTCGGGACGGCTCTTTGCCTCTCGTCGTAAACGGTATTACACTTATGTCGGTGCACTTCACCTGGGACCCCCACAAGGCCTCCTCGAACATCCGAAAGCACGGAGTGGCGTTCGAGGAGGCGGCGTCCGTCTTCGCGGACCCGCTCGCGTTGTCGGTCGACGATGCGCTCGCCCCCGAGCGGACGCTGCTCATCGGAGTCTCGATGAAGATGCGCATCTTGGTCGCCGTGTACGCGGAGGTCGACGAGGACACGATCCGGATCATCAGTGCGCGGCGAGCCACTTCGCACGAGAGGAAACACTATGAGGAAGGCACGTAAGCAGAGCGGGCCGTCGAGGACCTCACTGCGCGAGATCCCTGAGGTCGATTTCCGTTCGGCGACCGTTCGCCGCAATCCGTACGCAGCGCGCATCGCCGCCGAGGGCGGCATCCACTTCGGCCGTGGCCGGCCGCGGAAGGGAGAGGAGACAGGACCGACGATCCCGCGGTCGATCCGATTCCCGGCCCCCGTCTGGAAGCGCCTGGAGAAGGAGGCCAAGGCGAAAGGCATCACCCTTCATGCCGCCCTCCGCGCTGCCGTCCTCGAGTGGGTCGCACGATGACCCTCGCTGACGCGTCTCGGTAGCAGGCTTTCGGCACAGAGGAGCGATGGCGCCGGGCCACTCACAGCGTTTACAGGTCGTCTCCGATCTGCACCTCGAGTTCTATCAGCATCGAGCGCAGGTTGCGGCTGCACTCGAGCGCTCGACCCCGCCGGTCGAAGATGCGTCCGCGTGCGTCCTCGCCGGCGACATCGCGGTACCGACGGGTCGCCGGCGACTCCGACGTCCACCAGGTGCTCCTCGCGATCGGTAACACCCTCGCTGCCGCCCAGGCAGCAACCAGCGACGCAGAGACCCGGCTCCGGCTCACGGACGCCTTCGGCGTCCTCGCGCAGGCGCGCGGCCTCATCACTCACGCACGCCCCGGGCGCGCGACCTGCGCGTTCGACACGCGCGCTGGCGCTTCTTGCCGGACGCGACGCCGGGGGAGCTCCCCAGCGGCGCCTCCGGCTCGTCCACTCGTCCTGAGGCTCCGGACTACCCGCCCGCCCGGAGCCCCGCGCGGGGCGAGGGCTCCGGCGGGCGTACCCGGGGGGCCTTTGCAGCCGAGGTAGCCGGGTGCTACCTTCATTCCATGGGACAGCCTGTGAAGCTCTCCGACAACCTCATGCTCGATGCCCGCCTCGTCGCCGAGGAGTCGCAGCGCTCCCTCGCCGGCCAGGTGGAGCACTGGGCGCGCCTGGGGCGCGCGATCGAGGCCGTGATTCGTCCTCCGACCGCGCTCAAGCTGAAGCGTCGCAGCGCCCTTCTTGCGGAGCGGTTCCGCGAGATCGGGACCCCCGCCGGCCGAGCCCGCGTTGAGGCGCTCCTCGCGTCCGGGCCGTATCCGCACTTCGAGGCGGTTCCCGGGCGGCCTGGGCTCCTCGTGAAGATCGACGAGAACGGCACTCGGACGACTGGCCGCTTCATCAAGCGAACCTTCACCGCGGTGAAGGACTGATCTTCGGCCGCCGGCCGCTCTCGCCATGACCTCGTTCGTCGACGCCCTGCCGCTCGACCGGCGTCCGCTCATCATCGCGATCACCGGTCCGAACGGAGCCGGGAAGACCAGCTTCTACCGCGCCTACTTCCAGGACCTCGACCTTCCCTACGTCAACGCCGACGACCTCGCTCGCCAACTCGATGCGGCGCCGTACGAGGCTGCGGCCCTCGCTGCGCAGGCGCGAACGGGCCTCGTCGACGCCCGCGAGAGCTTCATCTTCGAGACCGTCTTCTCCGACCCCGCAGGGGAGAAGCTCGCGTTTCTTCGCGACGCCGTCACGAACGGCTACACCGTCGTCCTCGTCTTCATCGGCCTCGCAGACGCCGAGCAGTCGGAAGCTCGCGTCGCCCAGCGCGTCGCCACCGGCGGCCACGACGTACCGACGGAGAAGCTCACGTCGCGGTTCCCGCGCACGCTGGAGAACCTCCGGCGGGCGCTTCGCGAGCTCCCGTACGTCGTCATGTACGACAACAGCGACACCACCCGCCCGTTCGAGCCCGTCGCGATGTTCGTCGACGGCTCCCGTGTCAGCGTCGCGGAGCGCGTGCCCACCTGGGCCCGCGCGTTCGTGAAGCCGCAGTAACAACCCGCCAGCTTCGCCACGCACCGGCTGCCCCTCGCCGCCCCGCTTAGGCGAGGCGGCGCGGTGCCGCCCGTTCCCTCGAGGAGGAGACCGATGGCGTCCACGGCCAAGAAGAAGAACCCCAGTCGCAAGGCGACGGCGACCGCTCAGAGCGCGCCCCTGCCCGTCCGCAGCATCCTCGTCGTCCAGATCGACCCGTCGCCCCTCAACCGCGACGTGAACACCGACATCACCGCGCTCGCGGCCTCGATCAAGGAGCACGGGCTGCAGCAGGCGATCAAGCTGCGCCCGAAGGGCGAGCGCTTCCGCTGGATGCTCGGACTCGACCCGGCCCCGTCCGCGATGGGCTTCGCCGACGCTCTCTACCGCCAGCACCACGACGCCATCGACCGCATCGCGCGGGAGCTCGCCCGCACGCTCGTCCCGCGAATCTGGAGCGGATCCGAGCGGACCCTCTACCGAGGACTCCGGCTCGAGGACCCGGCGCTCCACGGGAAGGTCCTCCCCGCGCACGCCAACTACGACACCCTCCCCGCCCTCTCGTTCTCCGAGGAGCTCGATGTCGCCTGCCACTTCGCCGATCCCGGCGGGCGCGGCTTCCCCGTCCTGCCGCTCCCGAACCCTGTGACCGGCAAGCTCGGACTCCCGCCACACGGCTACGTCGCGGTCGCCACCGCTCACGTCGACGACGTTCTCTTTCACTGGCGCTTCGCCCTCGCCATCCCGCGCCTCTTCATGAGCGACCACGACGACGTGAGCAGCGTCCTTTCGCAGCGCGAGGTCACGCTCCGGCGCCGCTCGACGCTTCACCAGGAGCTCCACGGCCTCGAGCACATCGGCGCCGGCTACCTCGCGACCCGCTACGGCATCCACTAACCGCTCACCCGCACCGGAGGCCTCACCATGAAACACACCGTCGAGACGCACCTCGAAGGCCTCGCGCGACGCGCCCGCTACCACTGGTTCGACACCCAGGAGGCGCACGGCGCCGCCGGCCACGCGGGCGAGGCTGGATGTCGGTGTGCAATAGCGGGTCGTGCGGTATGAAGGGTTTAGTAGTTGGGATGGATGTTTCAATAATGCCCACTCCGGGTGAGGTGAGGCCGGACCATGGAGACGCAGCTGATCACCGCGGGAACGGCGGTTGTTTCTCTCGTCGTCGGAGGGCTGCTGCAGCACTTTCTCGGAGGCCGAGCAGAAGCAAGGAGGCAGCGGCACCTGACACGCCTCCGCGTACGCCGACTTTCTCCGCGGCGTCAGCGTACTTGCTGCGACGCACCACACCGACGCGACTTCACATGATCACTTCCAGGCGCTTTCACTGGTCGGTGACTCACGAGCGCGGATCGCTCTCTACGGGAGCGAGGCCACGATCAACGCAGTTGCCGAGATCTCCGACTACCCGCAGCTAGACACCCGGAAGGCCTGCGAAACCTTCGTTCGCGCTTGCCAGCAAATGCGCGCAGATGCTCCGGCGTCTGCCCCTGTTTCAGATGAAGCGCTCAGTCGCGTCGTGTTGGGACAGCGACTCCAGGACTTCCCGGACCGATAGACCGTCTAGACAACTGGGCACCAGAGTTCGGACGCCCGAAACGGGAGTGATCTGATTCCGCGCACTTGCGAGGGGAATCGCGGTCATCGCGGATGAGCGCCCGTCGGCGGACGGGCGGACGGGCCGATCCGCCCGCGCGGCCCCGCCCTGCGGGTCCTCGTGATCACGACACGGGACGAAGAGGGCGAAGACGCACTCACCGTGGTCATGCCCGCCGAAGGGCCACCGCTCACGTAATCGCGGCCCTCTACGAGTAGACTGAGACCCCCATGGACAAGCTCACCTGCACCTTCGCCAAGAACCTCCACGCGATTCGGCTCCAGAAGAAGATGGCGCAGAAGACGCTCGCGCAGCGCGCGAAGATCAGCCTTTCGTACGTCTCGATGCTCGAGCACGCGAAGCGCTCCCCGCCTCTCGCGACGATCGAGGTCGTTGCCAAGGCGCTCAGCGTGAAGCCCGCCTACCTCCTCCAGGAGCTCGACCTCCAGAAGGTCCCTGGCGATCTCCGCAGCAACCCCTCGCGCCGAACGGCTCGCGCGCTAGACCGCTAACACGTCTTCGGGGAGGCTCCGCCTCCCCGCTCCCCTCCCCTCACGATCAACGCGAGAGCAGCGCCGAACCTCCAGCACCGCAGGGAGCCCCTCGCACCCGCTCCACCTCCTGACGACACTCGGGTCCCTCGTTCCCGCGGTCATCAAGAAGGTGAAGCAGGGCCAGAAGGAGGGGCAGCGGTTCTACACGGAGGTCGGCCGCATGACGCTCCGCGAGACCGAGAAGGGCGTCTCGGCGTCCGTGTACCTCCACTTCCTCGACGGCGACTTCGTCGCCTTCCCGGTCGACCCCAAGCCCGAGGGCGAAGCGCCCAAGGCCTAGCAGCACGACGGCGAGGGCGGCCTCCCGGCCGCCCTCGTCGCATGTTCGCCCTGGTGGTCGACGAGGAAGGTCACTCCTTCCTCGAGCTCCATCCCACGGCTGATGGCCGTTCTCCACGCGCGGCCCTCACACCCGGGCCGCACGAGCTCCGGAGCCTTCCCCGGCCTTCGCCGGCGACCCTCCTCGCAGCTCGCAACGAAGCTCCGCACCGGCGTTCGCGGCGACAGAGACGCCGCGGCCAACGCCCTTCCTTCTCCGCACCTCGGTCCGTTGTCCCGGTGCAGCAACGTCTCCCTGCCGCTCCGCTCGCCCAGGGTGAGACGCCCTCCCCTCCGCGCGCGCGCGCCACGTCGCACACAGCCTCCGTGTCACGCGGCCGCCGTGAGGCCTTGGGTCGGGCCACCCTGGTCGGCGTCGCTCCTTTCGCCTGGCACCGGCCGCTTCAACGGCAGGTGAAAGCGGCGCGGTGCCGCGAAAACAGGGAGACGACGATGCCGAGACAGCACCGGCAACGTCGACGCCCACCAGGAAGCGCGCATCGCGCTCAACCGCTTCGCGCGCACGCTGCACACGGACGCCCCGAATCACGAGCTCGTCCGCGCGGTCTCGGAGGGTTGCGACCGCCTCGTCAACACGCACACGGTCGACGACGTTCGCCGCGCCCTCGTGAAGACGCTAGGGTCCTGCGCCGCGATCACGCTGCGCGAGCATGGCGGCGTGTACTGGGTCCCGACCCCCTACGCGGACACGCTCCGTCGCCTCCAGCTCGCGGTGAACAACATCGGCCGCTCGCGGCTCGACCTCGTGCCGATCCACGCGACGCCCGAGGCAAAGCAGGCCCTCGGCGACGCCGCGCGCAGCGCCCTCAACGACGACCTCATGGCCCTCCGGGTGGCCGGAGCTTCCGGACGCCCCGGCGGGGTGCAAAGGGGCTAACCTGGAGAAGTGACCGCCGCCGGGTGACGGATCGGGCCGCGAGCGGTGTTCGATCAGGTGGGAGGGTTCGTGACCGTCGACGTGGCGGCGCAATACCGGAGCTTCGGCCCCATGGTCCTGCGCCGTTGCCGCGCGCTCCTGCGCGACGAGCACGCCGCGGTGGACGCCATGCACGATGTGTTCGTTCAGCTGCTCCGCCATGGCGAACGTCTCGACGGCAGCCGCCCCGCTTCGCTGCTCCTGCGCATCGCGACCAACGTCTGTCTCAACCGGATCCGATCCACGCAGCGGCGGCCCTACGACGCGGTGGACGCGCGCGTCCTCGCCATCGCGGCGGCAACGAGCCCGGAGGCGAGCTGGATGGCGCGCCTCCACCTCGGGACCGCGCTCCGCTCCGAGCTCAGCTCGACGCGCGTCATGGCGGTCCTCCACCACGTGGACGGTCTCACCCTCGAGGAGGTGGCCCGCGAGGTCGGGATGTCGGTCTCGGGAGTCCGCAAGCGGCTCCGCGGCCTCCGGGCTCGCCTCGAGGCGCTGGAGGGAACAGCCGATGCCGAATGATTGGATCCGCACACCGCGGTACCTGCTCGAGCTCGCCGCAGCCGGAGAGCTCGACCCGGAACGTCGCACGGAGATCCTGGAGCGCGCCGCGCGCGAGCAGGGCGAGAACCCGCTCGCGGCGCTCGCACGCGACGGCGCGGAGACCCTCGCCCGCCTTCCTCCCGCTCAGGTCGCAGCGGAAGTGACCCGTCGCGCCGCCGGCGACGAGCGACGACCGACCTCCTTTTGGCTGCTGATTCCCCTCGTTTGCGCGACGGCCGCCACCGCGATCGCGATTCCGCTCGTTCGCATGCCCGCGTCGAGGGTCGTCGACGCGGAAACGGTACTATCGAAGGGGCTCTCGCCGCAGCTGATCGTCCATCGCCGGACGAGCGCGGGCGCCGAGCGCGTCGCGCCCGGAGGTGTGGCGCGGCCCGGGGATCTTGTTCAGCTCGGGTACGTCGCCGCCGGGAGCCGCTTCGGCGTGATCGTGTCGCTGGATGGCCGGGGGGGTGTCACGCGCCATTTTCCGCCGGACGGCGCCTCCGCGGCTGCCCTCACCACGGGCCGTGAGGTTCTCCTGCCGGAGTCGTTCCGGCTCGACGAGTCCCCCAGGTTCGAGCGCTTCATCTTCGTCACGGGCGACCGCCCGTTCGAGGTCGCGCGGGTGCTCGAGGCCACCCGTGCGCTCGCGACGCGGCCGGACGCCCGCGACGCCCGGCTGCCCGTCGGCGACCTCGTCGAGACGAGCCTCGTCGTCTCCAAGGAGGCCCCTTGATGCGCAGCCTCACCGTCGCTCTCTGCCTCGCGCTCACCCTCCCCGCCTCCGCGGCCGACACCCCGCTGCGCCGGTTCGCCGTCGTCGCCGGCGCGAGCCTGGGGGGCCCCGGCCGGACGCCGCTGCGCTACGCCACGACGGATGCGCGAGACGTCTCGCGCGTGTTCTGGCAGCTGGGCGGCGTCGCGCGCGGGGATCTCGTGCTGCTCGAGGAGCCCGACGCGGATCGGCTCCGCGCCGCGCTCTCAAACGTCGCCGCCGAGGTCGAGCGGACGCGCGCCGCGGGCCGCCGCGCCGAGATCTTCCTGTATTACTCGGGCCACTCGGACGAGGAGGGCTTGCTGCTCGGCTCCTCCCGGCTCTCGTACGCGGAGCTGCGGAGCGCGCTCGACCGAGTCCCGGCCAACGTGCGGGTGGCGATCCTCGACTCCTGCGCCTCCGGCGCGTTCACGCGTGCCAAGGGCGGCGTCCACGGCCCGCCTTTCCTCCTGGACGACTCGAACAAGGTCCAGGGCCACGCGTTCCTCACGTCGAGCGCAGCCACCGAGGCGGCGCAGGAGTCGGACCGGCTGCGGGCGTCCTTTTTCACCCACGCGCTGCTCACCGGGCTCCGGGGCGCCGCCGACGCCAGCGGCGACGGCGTCGTCACGCTGAACGAGGCGTACCAGTTCGCGTTCCGCGAGACGCTTGCCGGGACCGAGTCCACCGTGGGGGGCCCTCAGCACGCGACGTACGACATCGGCCTGGTCGGAACCGGCGACGTCGTCATGACCGACCTCCACAGCGGCGACGCCTTGCTCGTCATGCCCGAGTCGCTCGAGGGCCGCGTGTTCATCCGCAACGGCGCGGGGCAGCTCGTGGCGGAACTGCGGAAGGCGAAGGGGGCGCGTGTCGAGCTCGCTCTCGAGAGCGGGCGATACGAGGTGAAGGTGTCGCGCGAGCGCGTCCTCGCGGGCACCGTGGAGCTGGGTCCGAGTGCCCGCGTGGTGCTCGACGAGAGCCAGCTCACCCCGTCAAGGCGAGAGGCGACGGTCTCTCGTGGTGACGGCGAGCCGATCCAGGACCCGATCGCGGAGGCCCCTGCGCCGATCACGGAGCCCCGTGTCGGAAGCCCCACGAGCGTACCCAGTGCCCCCCAGAAGGCACGCGGCGTCACATCGTTCTTCGCGGGCGGCGGGCCGGCCTTTTTCTTCGGTTGGCAGCCGTCCGTCGGGGTGAGCGTCGACCTGGCGCTGTCAACGTGGCTCGATGACGTGTTCGGCGTCGAGATCGCTTCCGGCTACCAATCCATCAACCTGGCTAAACGGGCGAATGCCGCTTGGCAGGCTTCCGGCTTCCCGGAAGTCCACGACGAGCTCCGGATGGTGCCGACCACGCTCACGCTCAAGTTCGCGTTTCCACGGTATCGCGTGAGGCCCTACCTGCTCGCTGGGACGGGGCTTTACTTCGTCCACGTGGACCGGTTCCCCGTTGATGCGAATGGAAACATCGGGTCCAACGAAAGCCGGCTTAGCGACAACGCAACGACCCTCGCGTTCCACGTGGGCGTCGGCGCGACCATGCCCCTCGGCAGCAGGTCGTTCGCGACGGCCGAGGCGCGTTACGGCTGGGACAACGACGCCCGGATGTTCGACGACAGGTACGTCATCAGGGTGCTCCGCGTCGCCGCAGGCGTGGGCTACTCTTTCTGAGCCGCGAGGATCGACTACATCATCCGCCGTTCTCGACCAGGCGCGGGGAGACGTGGGGGAGACGAACGGTTGCAGGTGTCAGCGGATCGAAACCAAGGGCGCTTGCGGGTGTTCCGGTCAATCCCTGCACGCTGGAGTGCCCCCTGCGGGACGGACGCTACGCGAGGGCGATCCGCCTGACCAGCTCGTAGGCAAGCCGTTATTGGGGAAAAGAGGGAGGGGAACGGGATGAACCACGGATTCGTCTTCCTGTCGGTATGCCTAGCGGCCGCTGGATGTGGCTCAAGCAGCGGGAGTACCCCACGGCCGTCCACCCCGCCGCCTTCCTCTCTCACGGCCCCCATCGCCGCCGGCGAATACCACTCCTGCGCGGTGGTGAACGGCGGCGTCCAGTGCTGGGGGGACAACGCCTACGGCGAGCTCGGGAGCAACTCCTCCACGACCAGCCTCGTGCCCGTCGATGTCGAGGGCCTGACGAGCGGGGTAACCGCCATCGCCGCAGGCGGAGAGCACACCTGCGCGATCGTGAACGGCGGCGCCCAGTGCTGGGGGGACAACCTCAACGGCGAGCTCGGGAACAACTCCTCCACCACGGACAGCTCCGTGCCCGTCGATGTCGAGGGCCTCACGAGCGGGGTAACCGCCATCGCCGCAGGCGACTACCAGACCTGCGCGGTCGTGAACGGCGGCGTCCAGTGCTGGGGGGACAACAGCGAAGGCGAGCTCGGGAACAACTTCCTCTCCACCACGAACAGCCTCGTGCCCGTCGATGTCGAGGGCCTGACGAGCGGGGTGACCGCCATAGCCGCAGGCTACGGCCACACCTGCGCGGTCGTGAATGGCCGTGCCCAGTGCTGGGGGGACAACGGCAACGGCGAACTCGGGAACAACTTCGCCGCGAACAGCCTCGTGCCCGTCGATGTCGAGGGCCTGACGAGCGGGGTGACCGCCATCGCCGCAGGCGGAGAGCACACCTGCGCGATCGTGAACGGCGGGGGCCAGTGCTGGGGATTGAACGTCTACGGCCAGCTCGGGAACAACTCCACCACCACGGGCAGCCTCGTGCCCGTCGATGTCGAGGGCCTGACGAGCGGGGTGACCGCCATCGCCGCAGGTTACTACCATACGTGCGCGGTCGTGAACGGCGGCGCCCAGTGCTGGGGGGACAACCTGTCCGGCCAGCTCGGGAACAACTCCTCCACCACGTACAGCCTCGTGCCCGTCGATGTCGAGGGCCTAACGAGCGGGGTGACCGCAATCGCCGCAGGCTACGGCCACACCTGCGCAATCGTGAACGGCGGCGCCTGGTGCTGGGGGTACAACGTCAACGGCGAGCTCGGGAACAACTCCACCACGGGCAGCCTTGTGGCCGTCCAAGTCCGGTAGTGCGCGACAACCGCACGGCGATCATGAGTGGCAAGCCCACCTGCGCTGCTTGCGATTTGGGCGTCCCGGGACGCACCCTACCGTCACGCCAGAACACGACACTACTGGCGTGGGTTCCTGGAGTGTTCGCGCTGAAGATGCTAGAGAAACGCGACGAGGTCGTCCGACTTCGGCGCATCACGGCGCCGGCCCGCGAAGAGGCGAGGCAACGCCGCGAGCGTCCTCCGCTTCATTTCGGCGTCGGCCTCGACGTACCGATGCGTGGTCTGCACATCCTCGTGTCCCAGGAACAGGGCGATCGACGCGAGATCCATGCCGGCCTGGAGCAGGTGCATCGCCGTCGTGTGCCGGATCGTATGCGGCGAAACCCGACGCTCTCGAAGTGACGGACACGTCGCGGCGGCACGGCGCACCGTTACGAGCAACCGTGGCGAGCGCCGGAGCGCGTCATCGCGGTGCCCGAGCGATTCGGGAAGAACACCTTCATCTCGCCACTGAGCGCGCGTTCCCACCGCCGCAGGACATTCGTTGCGTCGCCGGAGAGCACGGCCACGCGCTCCTTGCGTCCTTTCCCGTGGAACTTCACTGTACCCAACGCCGGTCCGAGCGCGACGTCCTCGCGGAGCAACGGTGATCGCATGGGCTTCCGAAGGATCTCGGTTGCGTCTTCCACCAGGAGATCTACTTCGACATGCCCGTGCCGCCCAACGTCTACAACCTGATCGCGGAGGACACGCTGGTCGAGACCGTCCAGTTCAGCGGGCCGGGCGAGACGCACACGGTCGATGGGTGGGCTATCCTCGTCGGCTGGAGCTTCTCGACCTGACGGGAGGAGGAACGTCGCCATGCATGCCGAGCCGAGGTGGAGACGCACGAGAGCCGCCGCGTTCGCGCTGGCGCTGGCTTCGGTGGCGTTCCCTGCACGCGGTCAGGTGAGCGAGCCCACGAGTCGAGCCGACCGCGCGACGCTCGTGTTGCTCACCTCGCCCGTCGCGAGCTACTCGAGCTTCAAGGGGCTCGAGTACAACGCGATGCCGCTCTCGCTGGAGCGTGCGCTTTTCGATCACGTCGGGCTGCGCCTGTCGCCGAGCGTGGTCGTCTACGGCCGCTCGGTCCAGGGGTACGGCCTCCTCCTGAGCGTGCCCGTGTATCTCGCCGCGCGCGCCGAGGCCGACCGTACGGCGGGCTCTACGCCGCCCCGCTCGTCGCGGGTCTCGTCGATCGGCTTCCTACGGCGCGGACCGCCCTGCGCGCAGGCGCCGAAGCGGGCTGGGCCTGGACATTCGCCGAGCGCTGGCGTTGCTCGGTCGGGCTGTGGTCGCTATTCAAGTCGAGCGGGTTCGGAGGACCGGACGGCGGGTTGTTGCTTTCGCTCGGCCTCTGGCTCTGACGACGGAGCGCCCGTCCCTCCGGGCGCGCCGAGCGCTCCCAGCCCGCGACCATGACCCCTGACACGACGCGCGCGCGCAGGTCGTCCCTGCCCGCGCTAACACGCCAATGGGCGGGATCGGTCGCGATGCCGGCACGGAGGTCGTGCGCCGCCTCTTCCCACCGCTTTGCCCACGCGAGCGGTGCGGCTCGGCCGACTTGTCCACGTCGATGAAGCCGGCGAGGAGGCCGGCGCGGGGGTTCTTCGCGGTGGAGCGCCGCTTCACGTACGCCTTCATCTTCGGGTAGTTGCCACCCCATCGCGGGATGAGCGTGTGCAGGTACGCGCGGACGAGCTCGTTCATGGCGGCGACGAGAACCGGGACGGAGCTCGAGCGCGTGGCGGAGGTCGGGGACGGCGTGGCGGATCGCGTCGTTCATCGCCGCGAAGTCGGAGTCGGGCGTGTCCTTGGCCCAGCTCGACCCGCGCCGCGCGTACGCCGCGCTCACCCAGGCGTGCCGCGCGCGAGGAATGGCGCAAAGGAGTTCGGATTCGCTGCGACCCACGCGTCGAGCTTGGGGAGGATCTCCTTCTCCCCGGTTCCGACCGCCGCAGCGGCGTCGTAGGGCCAACGCTCGAGGCTCCGGTCCTGCTCGAAGGCGTCCTCGAGCCCCTCGACCGCGGGGGTGACCTCGGCGAACCGGTCGTGGAAGAGGAGCGCGCGGAGCGCCACGCGGTCTACCTACCGCTTCGGGAAACCGTCGGGCGTCGATCTCGACAGCCAGCGCGAGGAGCTACTTCGCGAAGTGCACCACGCCGAGCGCGAACTCCATCGACTTCGAGTGAACGGGATATTCCGCCGCGAGGTATGCTCGCATTTCCTGCGAGCGATCGCGGTTGTTCAGCGTCACCAGCTGTCCGTTCACGCGGATTGTGATGTCACCGAGGTAGGTAATGGCGTTCTGCTTGACCTCGAAGGAGTTGGACGCCTTGAGGTCCGTCTTCATGTGATTGAAGCCGAAGTTGCTCCACATGTACTTCCCGGCCTGCACCGGGATGACGACGTAGGACTCACCCCTCTTCACCTTGATCGGGCGCGAGGTCGAGAACAAGCTCGACAGCCTCTCTCCGGCACGCGACTCGCTGCCGAAGTGTCCGTCCGCTGGACCGCACCCCGGTCCCCCCGCGCGCGCGTAGGCCGCTTCGGGCAGGCTCGGCCGCCGGAGGCGAGCCATGGGCGAGCGGACGAAGAAGCCGGGGCGCAGGTCGGGCTGGCGGCGGTGGAAGACG
>WNGL01001440.1_pt1 | contig 41325 bp, 36 predicted proteins | sample 5400591 | NCBI WGS metagenome assembly WNGL01 (sample SAMN13153377, study PRJNA577476) | soil metagenome | isolation source: 80 cm soil or saprolite under Garry oak tree replicate 1 | place: USA:California | collected 2016-06-15
GAGAAAGTGATTCGTTCGGACTAGCCGCAACTTGCTGATTTCCCTCGACTAGCGCCAGTTCCGGCAAGTTCTCGTTTAGTTACTCAAACGGCCGTTAACCGAAGGGTTGCTAGTTCGAATCTAGCCCGGGGAGCCAAATCTTCTCCTGAGTCCGATTTGCTCCGCAACTTCCATTCGGAATTTCGTGTTCTTGCATCATCTTGACGTACCCCGTCCGTCTCCTCGCCGTCACTCGCATTCGCGGTCCCCGTGAACGGTTTCAGGACACCAGGGCAGGCGCAGGGTGCACCTGGCGCTCAATCTCGGAGATCTTGCCAGAACGCCTTGTAACTTCCAGATCAAAGAAATTTTGGAGGTTCAGCCAGAACTCGGCGTTCGTGTTGAAGTATCGTGCCAGGCGCAGCGCGGTCTCCGCCGTGATTCGGCGCCGCTCGTGCACTATTTCACCGATGCGAGTAGCAGGCACGTGCAGTTCGAGTGCAAGCCTGTTGACTGTCAGGCCGAGCGGCTTCATAAAGTCCTCACGGAGGACTTCACCCGGATGCACAGGAGGCATTAACCCTTCGGACTTGCTCATATTTGTCTTTTCTTCCCGCTAGTGATAGTCGACGATTTCCACGTCGTAGCAATGGCCCTCACGCCAGACAAAACAGATTCGCCATTGATCATTGATTCGAATCGAGTGCTGCCCTTTCCGATTGCCTCGCAATGCTTCCAACTGATTTCCAGGCGGCGAAGCCAAAACGCTCAGCTCCGTCGCTGCATGAAGTTGGAGCAATTTCCGCAAGGCGACCCGCTCGATGGAACGGAACCGCCTGCTGTGGTGATAATGAAAGAGCTCCTCAGTTTCCTTCGAGCCAAAGCTCTGAATCACCCGCACAGAATACTACGCCACGCGTTATACGTCAAGCAACAGATGTCCGTTGTGATCGCCTTGAACTCTAGTGAGTCGGCGAGCGAAGAATGTTTTGGCAGGTAAGGCAGCCACAATTCGGCGTTGCCGATGTTGCTCGCCTCTCGGCGTCTGAGGTGCAGCAGTTACGAACCGGTTTTTTTTTGGTTGCGATCAGCACCAAGGCGCCCTTTGCGAGGGGGACCGACGCCGCAGGAACGCGCACACACACTGGAAGCCTACGCACACATTTCTGTGAGAACTGTGTCAAATTGCACAGAATTGCCCTTCCGCAGCCGCATAGGCTCGACCCGGAGCTTTTACGTCTAGCCTTCCGTCCAGTAACTATTCACGCTGCAGAAATTCCGTCTGTCGTCTCGCCGTAGGGAAGCTCATGTGGCCAGAGTCCGCCTGGTTTCTTTGCATCGGCTCGAACTCGGAGCAGGAGACGAATCCCGAAAATCACAAATTCGGATGGTTGCAGGGTTTGCGCAAGTGATTGAAGCAAAGAAACTTTGGTTGCAGAGGCCTGCAACCATCCGAATTTGTTAGTCCTTCCATTCAGACTGAAACTGATTCGGCTGGCTGCATAACCCACATGCGGGTTCGCCCCTGCATAGCCATGATTACCCATGCAGGGGCGCCCTAAACTCGCAATCCCTCCGCCTCAGTTCGCGTCCCCTTTCGCGTACGGGCACGAATTTCGAATGAAAGCGAACTTCACCGTTGCAGTGCCACCTCCATGCGCTCTCCGCAGGCTTGGGTCTTCATTGGTTGACGCAGGACGCCCGAATATGCCGCCGGGCAGCTCTCCTGCCTCGCCTCGCGCACCCAGGAAAATTCCAGTTCCCCCAGTAATGACATAGCGCGGGAACGGCCCCCCAGCCCAGCCCATAAGAGTGATTGTCCCTAAAGACTTTCCGTCCGTGTCCAGTACTTCAAAAAGGTGATTGGCGATCTGGCTGCGAGTCACGTCGGCAATCGCTTGTCCAGGTTCCGGTTGGGGTGTCAGGTTCAACAGGGTGAACCATGCCGCGAACGTTCCCTTTGCAGAATGCCCGTTCATTTGCACGATGTCCCCGATCCCGGTAACAACCGTGAACGTTTTGCCGACGCCGATGGGAAATACGGCGTTGGGAGTGGAGGCAAGTAGCGAGTAATCGGGCTGGTCGTGCAGATAGAAAGCTCGGTTGACAACGGAGAGTTCCAACAATACCGGCGGTGCGTCCGGAACCGGTGTGGGAACTTGCCGGGCCGACGCCGACGAGACCAGCATCGAAACGAGCAACAACAGACTGCCAAACTTCATTTTCATGTGAATCCTCCTGATCGCAATACAGAGCGGCAATGCGATTCCGACTTGTGGGGCTTTTCCGCAAACTCGGCAACCAAGAACGGATAAAGGTTTGCTAAAGGTCCTGTTAAGGCTTGTAAGCTATTGGGTTTAAATAGACCTAGTTGGTTCGTCCTTCAGCCTTATACTTGGGTCCATGGTCGACCCTCCGGCACACCTTCCCGAGCTGCAGATAGACCTGCGACGTTACGAACTGACGTTTCGAGAGCGGCCGGTTCGGCTGGAGAAGCTGCCGTTTGAGCTTCTGATTCTGCTGGCAGAACACCAGGGTGAACTGGTCAGTCGAAACGAAATCCAGAAACGGCTGTGGGGAGACGACGTTTTTGTAGAGACCGATAAAAACATTAACGTCGCAATCCGGAAAATTCGACAGGCCCTCGGGGACGACCCCGATGTCCCCCGGTTGGTTCAGACACTCGTTGGGCGCGGCTATCGGCTGATCGCTCCGGTTCACATCATTCCTAAAGAAGGCACCTCGGATGGTTCGCCTACTGCAAGGGCGACGGGCATTGCGCCACGCTCGGCCTTTCTCTCGGGGAACGCCGCGCGCCTTTGGTTGGCGGTGATCGCAATCACAGCAGTTCTCTTGATTATGGCTGGCATGTGGCGGGAAAGGGCTGCTCGCGCCCGCGCAGTTGAGGGAATTCACACGCTGGCCGTGCTGCCGCTGGAAAACCTTTCTGGCGATGCGTCTCAGGAATATTTCGCCGACGGCATGACCGACGAACTTATCACGGAAGTCGCGAAGCTCGGGGATTTACAGGTTATCTCGCGCAGTTCTGCTATGCGCTTCAAAAAGGGCGCCCGTAGCATTCCCGAAATCGGAAGACAATTGAGTGCAGACGCCGTCCTGGAAGGATCAGTAGTCCGTGCGGGCGACCGGGTGCGCATCACGGTGCAGTTGATCCGCGCGCCTACCGACCATCACTTGTGGGCGGAGAGCTACGAACGTGATCTGAAGGACGTGCTGTTTCTGCAGCGCGATATCGCCACGGATGTAGGGCGACAAATCCACGCGCGATTCGGCGCCCGCCAGCCGGGCTTAACTAGCCAAGCCCGGCAGATCGATCCTGCCGCGTACGAGGCCTTTCTAAAGGGTCTCTTTTATCTGAACAAGTTGACGCCCGAAAGCGCCAAACAAGGGCTCGACTATCTGAATCAGGCGGTACGAACCAGTCCGTTTTATCCGGAGGCGCATGCGAACCTCGCCCACTGCTATTCGCTATTGGGCGGTTGGCTGGCAGTGCTCCCTAGGGAGGAAGCGCTTGCCGAGGCTAATGCCGAGGTACGTGAGGCTTTGCAGCAGGATGAAACGCTTCCCATGGCGCACGCCATGCTTGCCTCGTTGAAAGAACAGTACGACTGGGACTGGGCAACAGCCGAGAGGGAATTTCGGCGTGCCATAGAGCTGAACCCGAGTTATGCCGACGCGCATGGGAGCTATGCACGATTTCTCGTGTTGACAGGACGGGTTGACGAAGCGCCGACGGAGGTCGAGCGAGCCAGAAGCCTTGATCCCCTGGCGTTCGGAGATGTGGCCCTCGGCGCTTGGATCCTCGAGTATTCAGGTCATCATCAGCAGGCACGCGAACGCATGCAGACCGTGCTGGAAATGGAGCCTAACAGCGCTCATCTCCATTTCATGCATGGATTGGTCTGCATGGACGGTGGTGAGTTGGAGGAAGCCGCGAGAGAGTTTCGCACCGCTATCCGAATGTATCCGTCGTTTGGAAAATACAAGGCCCATCTCGCTTTTGTCCTGGCGCGCTCCGGCAGAAGGGACGAGGCTCGGCGCATTCTTGACGAACTGTTGCGCGAGCACAACGTTGTGTCCTTCGACGTTGGGCTGATTTGCGCTGGTCTTGGCGAAAACGACATTGCGATAGATTGGATCGAGAAGGCGTACCAAGAGCGTTCGATTGAGCTCATTCATCTGCGGGTCCTGGCAACACCGAACACATACGAGCGCCCGTTTTATTCCTTGCGTTTCAAGCCTCGCTTCCAATCGCTCCTGAGAAAAATGAATTTCGCCGCTTTGGGGCAGTGACGAATCCTCCCGGGTTGCGGTGCTCCTTAACCATCCAAATTTGGAATCCGCCACCAGAACTACAAATTCGGATGGTTGCAGGGTTCGCGGAAGTTGTTGGAAGAAAAGACTTTTTGGTTGCGGGGGCCTGATTTGAACTAGCGAACGCGGTGGTGTAACACAGCTCCAGCCAATGCAGAAGTCGTCGTTAAATTAATACGACTTCAATGCTTTCCGAGCATTCGGCGCTTTCCCGAAGGGTCTGCCAGTGTCATGTAGGTGTCATATGAACGGCGAGAAAAACTACAAAAAGCGAATAATAGAAGAAATGAGAAGGAAAATCTGACTAGCCCCGTTTGATCAGAACTTGCTGATTTCCCTCGATTAAGCTCAGCTCCGGCAACTTGTGATGAAATTAAATTCACGGCTGTTAACCGAAGGGTTGCTAGTTCGAATCTAGCCCGGGGAGCCAACCTTAAATCCCGCTCTCAATTAGACTTATGCTGCTTTTGGTTCTTCGCTTCTAACCACTTCTGGTTGCCCAAGTTGCCCAATTGAAATTTCAATGCTTGATGACAACGCAAAACCTAGTTTGCGTGGCCAATCCAGAACTTTTCGAGGTCCCACGGCACACGGTTTTTTCGCAGGTGCATGACGCGGAATCGCCGAAAGCTGTGGAACGCCTTTCCATCCTGTTTCAAGTCGAGCTTGGTCAGAATGGGGTTCAGGCCGTCACGCAAGATGTTTCGTTGTGATAGAGGTTTACCAGAGTCGGTATGGAATAGAAAACCGTTGGTGCGGTTTCCGATGTAGCTCTTGAGCATGACCGCGAGGTCGGAACAAACGTCAATATCTCTGACGGCGTTCTCCGTCTTCGGGTCCTGCTCCTTACTGTTCCACACGCTCTGTCGGACGTAGAGGGTTTTGCAGTCAGCAGAAACGTGCTCCCCATTTTCAGACCGAGGGCTTCTCCAATCCGAAGTCCGCTTCCAGCGAGAAGAGCGAACAGAATTCGGTAGCGACCAGCGGCTCTCGAAACGATCTGCTCGACTTCCCTGGCTGTAAACGCGGGTTTGCTCTGCTTCCTTTCGTTGACGATTGGAAGCCCGATGTGATGAAGGTTCCAGTTACGCGAATGCAGTTGCTCACCCTCGTTGTTAACTGCCGACGCGACGACGGCTTTCACCACCTGAAAGTAGGTGACGATAGTCTTGTCGGCCAGTGGAGGTTTTGCAGTCTTCATCGCGATTACCAGTTCCCGAGCAACTTCGTTTTTTACGTCAGCCAGGGGCTTATCCCCTATGACGGACCCGGCTGCTCACTTGGCGAGTCGTCGACAACCCTTCCCAAACCTTTTTTCGACTCAAGGCGTCGGCCCGAGACCGATTCGATCATTGACCGCTGATCGAATCCTCTGCTTGCAGCCAAGATAGCGTTCGGTGGTCCGAACCGAAACCTACCCCAAGAGGAACTGAATCTGTTCCAACTCGCCCCAGCGAAGTGTCAGGGCCGAGCACAGGTACGTCGCAGGTCGTGACGCGCCAATTTGGCGACACCAAATCGCCTTCGCGGACTCCTTGATTAAACGAAATGGTTTTCGTACAGCCTGGTCAAAATGATTAAGAGCAACCCGAGTCCTGTGGGGAATCGGGGCGCCGCTACATGCGCCGATTTCTGATCAGTCTTGCCGATGCACCTCGGGGTCTACTGTATCGCTTTGAACACTGCAGCAGCGGCATCCACCAAGCCAAAGTTGAAAAGCTGATCGTAGCCCACCTTGCCGATATCCTGTGCAGTTTGCTGCAGGATGGTCCGGATCTGAGCTGGACTTAGGCTCGGGTTGGCCGACTTCACCAACGCACCAGCTCCAGCCGCGATCGGGGTTGCTGCACTCGTGCCGGTCGCCTGCACATACCAAGCGTGTTGGGCCGCTCCAACAAAAGAGAAGCAGCCCCAACTGGTGCCCGCCGGAGGAGGACCCGTTGCTGGATAACCTGCAGGTGTTGGATTGACCGTGCCAGGCACCCCGGAGCTGCACGCCCCGCGAATGAAGCCTGTCGGGAGGCACGGCGACCCGGAGAACGCACAGCCCCCGGAAGGTAAATCGCCGCCAGGTGCCGCCAGGCCGTGCAAGCTCGAGCCGAAGTCGCTGTAAGAAGCAAGACAGTCGGCTCCAGCAGAGCATGGTTGCCGGGCAGGCGGTGTGGGTGGAAAGAGCGCCGGGTTCGTGGTGGCCATCACAGCAATCACGTCCGGTGAGTCCACTGGCAACGCCACAACAGCCCCAATCCTATTCAGGTCTACCGCGGAATTGCCTGCGGCCGCCAGAACCAACGAGCCGTGGCTGGTCACGAAATTGGTCACACGGTTAAAGGCGCTCCAGATGGCTGCGCCCAATCCGCCTGGAATGTTGCGGGGAACGGCACCTCCGAGGGACATCGAAATAACATCTGCGCCCTGCTGGTTCGCCAGAAGAATGCCTTGCAGAATCCACGAGAACAATCCGGTCCCGTTCCGGAATTGACAGCGGTTGAAGGGCGTGTCAGGCACGCCGATCTGTTGCAGCTCTGCCGGCGTGGCGGGCCTGTTTCGCAGCACTTTGATGTTTAGGATCTTCGCCTGCGGAGCGACGCCAATCATCAAGCCGCCCCCGATCTGCCCCGCGGCCAGGGAAGAGGTCCAGGTGCCGTGTCCGATTTGATCGGCGGGGAGATCGAACGGGGGATTGGAGGCATCCGGTACTTCGCAGTTCGGTGTGCCGAAAGCTGCGGGGATATCGAAGGTCAGGGCCCGATTGAAAATCAGGTTGCTGGCAACGTCGGGGTGAACTGGGTTGACGCCGGTGTCGAGGATTGCGATCTTCGCGCCGGCGCCTTTGGTGACATCCCAGGCTCCGGTCGTCGGATCGCCCGCCGGAGCTGGCACGCCGCCACCAGCCGCGCCCACGCGCTTCACGGACCACTGCTGCGGCGTCGAGGTATAGAAGAAGTCAGGCGGCAGCGAGGTCGAGAAAGTAGGCAGAGGATGGGTCAAGTGGGTGTCAGGTGAAATGTTGTTTTCTTCGTCCGTGCTGACTTGGGACGGAGCGATCAGCTGCAATACGCGGTCATAGTCGGCATCGAGGATGGCACTGTCCTTGCGCAGGTTGCGGATCAGCGTATCTCCGTCGACCAAAGCCGGCGATACCACCAAAATGCCAACCGCGTCCAGGCTGCCAGTCACCTTGCCGCCCGCCTGTAGTACGCGGTCCGCCGCGTCAGCGGGCAAGGGTTGACCCTGGAAGACTACAATGATGCTGTCGGGAACTTCGGTGGCTTCTTTAACTTGGGCATAACAAGATTTACTAAGTGTCAGCGCTGACAGCACGAACAGGCTAATAAGGATCAGATTCCTTCTGTTTTCCATGGCCTGGCTCCTTGGTTTCTCTTTGCGGAGAAAAGGGCGGTAATTTGCCCCCAGCTAATGCGATTAACGTGAGTGTCGCCGATGCCCCTTCCAGCAAGCCAGGAGGTGCACGGGCATTTTGCGGTACGATGCGCCGCGAAGAGTGAGAACGCGTGCCCCGCTGAATGGATACATAGCTGACGCCAATGCGTACGCCCCCAAAGTCCGATGACTCAGCAGGGCTACCCCTTCACGCTTTCGAAAAGAATATTACCTAAATGGGGCCACGACAACTATGTGCGAAAAAAACCCTGCGCTGTCGATGGAATCAGCCAATTCCCGAGTGGGCAACCAGGAAGTTATCATCGGACGAGCTTTGCCTGGCGGTTTTGTACGAGGTCTGAGCGGAAAACCTCGAAGGGATGAAGATGAAACTGAACTAGCCCTCCCGCCCGGAAAGAGCGGAAGGGCATAGCTGTTGCAGGCGCTATCGGGTGGCTCTTTCTACTGCTTGTCGTACACTGCTGTGCTGGTGTACTTCTTGCCCTTCGAATCGGTTCCTGTGAGGGTGACCGTGCGGGTCTTGCCGTCGGCCGACACAACGCCATGACCGCTGATCGTAACTTTGTCCCCCTTCTTGTTGGTGAACGCCAGCGTATGATCGTTGACTTTCTTGTAGGACCGCGTGTCTGTGCTCGGATCCCCTGTGACCGGGTAGTCTTTGCCGTCGTACTTGCCTGTCCACTCGCTATGCAGCGGCTTACCGTCGCCGTCCGTGCCATCGACCGTGACTTTCACGCTGTCCCCAGCGGCCTCGTAGACGACCGTAATGAGCTTCGGCGACCCCGCACCGATCTTGGACTTGGCCTCGTTGAGCTTCCAGGTGCCCATCTGTGGGTCGTCGGCGAAGCGCGACGAGCAGCGTTTGGTTGGTCAGAGCCGACACGGCCGACCCAAGTCCGCGAAGTGCCAGTCTGCCCGAAGCGCGAGTAGTGATTGATTTAGATCGTTATGGCGAAACTGGGGGAAACTTCATCTCTGTCAGGAGTTCCTGGAAGCGAGGATCGGAGTGGAGGGAATCGAGTCTGGGATCCTGCCGTAGGTAGTACATGCAACTTCGACTCCGAAAGGCTTTGTTGAGCCACTTAAACGCCTGATCCTTATCCTCCAGCTGCGCATAAACGCCAGCGACTTCATATGGACAAACGTAGAGATTAGGCCTTCCGTGCCAAGCCGGCGCAGGTCCCTGGTGTTTCGAGATTTCCTCCAGCTGCCGAAGTATGCGGTTTGAATCAGCGCGTCTACCAGCCCGTGCATATGCGCTGGCCAGGCTCGTGAGAAGGAGTGGGCTGTCATTTAGTTTTGTCGCTTTTTCCCCTTCGGAAATGGCGGTCGCGTAATCTCCCTTTTCTGCAAGGGCTAACACAAGGCCGAAATACGCCATAGGATCGGGTTCAATTTCCAAACCCTTCCGATATTGCTCAATCGCTTCATCGTATTTGTGCGCCATGAAATACAAATACCCCTCAGCCAGATAGTTCCGCTCGTAAAGCGGATCCAGTCTGCGGGCTTTTTCGAAATAAAGGGGGGCCTCCGCTTGCCGTCCGACAATCGTTAAATACCCACCGTACAAGCCATATGCCAAGGAATATCCCGGGTTCAGCTCGATCGCCCGATTCAGCTCAACTTCTGCGCCAGTCCAATCCCAGTCGTAAAACAACTTGATACTTGCCAGAGAAGTGTGGGCCTCTGCAAGCGAGTCGTCCAACTCCAGCGCCTTCATAGCTGAGGCTCTGGCTTTGGCCGTTGCTTCTACCGGGCTTTCGTGAATATCGCTCATCTTGTGAATGTAGGCATCCGCCAGACCCGTATAAATCAAGGCATTATTTGGATCCTTCGCAAGGCCGGATTGGAAGTATTCGATCGCCTTCTGTACATCTTGCAACCCTCCCCGCATCATGATGTGGCGCCCTTTCAGGTAGAGTTCATAGACCTCCGGATCCATCGGACGCTTTTTGACCAAAAGCGCCCGTTCTTGGGGTGTAATGACAACCCGTACCTGCTGTGCAATAGCCTGCGCAACTTCCCCTTGCAGCGTGAAAATATTCTTCAAATCACGCTTATAACTCTCCGCCCAGAGATGCTGGTCCGACGCTGCGTCTATCAACTGAACCGTGATGCGCACGCGATCCGCTGATCGCATTACCGAGCCTTCAATCACAGCATCAGCATGCAATTCGCTGGCAATCTCGTGCAGCGATTTTTTTGAGTTTTTGTACGGCATCACAGAGGTGCGTGAAATGACTCTCACTGCCTTAATTTTCGAAAGATCGGTAATCACCGCTTCGGTCATGCCATCTACAAAATATTCCTGATCCTGATCTGCGGAGAAATTCTGCAGTGGAAGCACAGCAACCGACTTGAACTCGGGACGGGCGACTAAAGCCTTCCTCACGGCGGTCCAATTGAAGGCGAGCGCGCCCAGCAACAATAAAACTACTGCGACCGCAATCCCCATCAAGCGCCTTGCAGTAGGGCGACGGTCCGTTCCGACTGTTATTGGTTTTGGGAGTGAAACACCGCTCAGTATCTGACGCAGGTGAAAAGCCAGATCTCCGGCGGATTGAAATCTCTGAGCGGGTTCTTTGTTCAAACAGCGCTTCACTACCTGATCCAGCTCCGTCGGAATGCCGGCATCGAACCCCACCAGTGAGGGTGGGTCCTCTTTCAAGATGGCAGATATCGTTTCGGCCAGCGTCGAACGCGAAAAGGGACGTGCCCCGGTGATCATTTCCTGCAAGACACAACCAAAGGAAAAAATGTCGCTTCTTGCGTCTACGTGCATTCCTCTCAGTTGTTCGGGAGACATGTAAGGGGTGGTCCCCATCACCACTCCAGTTTCGGTAGGCGATCCTACGGTTGTCTCACACTCGATGTCCGCTGGATTGGACTCGAGATGCCAGCGCGCCAGCCCGAAATCCAGAATCTTTATGTGTTCATCGCGAGTCAGAAAAATATTTTCCGGTTTCAGATCGCGGTGAATGATTCCTTTAGAGTGTGCTGCGGAGAGAGCTTCCGCTATTTCGATTCCCATCTGGACTGCACGAGACCACCCAGGACGGCGTTGTACAATTCGCTGGCGCAGTGTTTCCCCTGGAAGTAGCTCCATGACCACAAAGGAAACGCCATTTTCGGCGCCGACATCGAAGATGGTGAGAATGTTGGGATGAGAAAGGGCCGCCAGCACTTTCGCTTCGCGCTCGAAAAATCCTAGAGCAGATGCATCGCCGCTCAAACGATCCGGCAAAACCTTGATCGCAACCTCGCGGCCTAAACGCGTATCTTTTGCGCGATATACTTCTCCCATTCCACCTTTGCCGAGGGGCGAAAGGATTTTGTATGGGCCTAATTGCGTATCGGTTTTCATAAACGACCCAGCCGGAACGCGGATTCTTAGCCCGCTCTCCTCGATGAGAAGCGTCGCCGGTGGGCAAGATGCCCGCTGGTCCCGCTTAAACCGGAATTTCCATTTTGAGCTTCTTGCGTTTATCGGGTATTCTACACCGCATTGCTAGTGACGAGGGGACCCAAAGGGCTTCAAGAAGCTTCTGAGCGAGCGACTAAATTCAGCCTTAAGCCATGTGATGACTCGTCTATCGGCGTGATCGCGGTCTCTACTTGCCCATCGCTGCTTCCTTCTGCATCGTCTCCGCACCACCTGTTAATTCATCGAAACTTGGGTCGCTGGAGAACGTATCCAAGCGGTGAGCTGGTGAGTTGTCAATACTAAGTAAGCGCCAAATGGAACCTCCAACTTCCGGAGTTAGGGGAATTTAGATTCAGTCTCCGGCGGGCCACTAAGCTCTCGCGTATTCGGGCTGACCTTCCGGAACAAGCTCTTGTGTCGGGTCGATCTTGAGCCACATCAGGGCCCCAAAACCGAGCACCAACGCCATCAAGATCAACGGCCGGTCATAACTGCCGGAGACGTTTGCGATATAGCCGAACATGACACCCGAAAGAAATGCACCCACATGAGCGGCTGTGTTCATGGCGCCACCCATAGACCCCGGGAATTTCCTCGCAACATCAATACAAATCGGGAACGTCATTGACTGATTGAAGGCGATTCCGGCGAAACTCAAGCAGAGCAGCAGAAGCGTGCCAACTCTAGATGGAGTAAAGGCGGCAAGCAATGCGAAGAGGCCACCGCTAGTAAGACCAATTATTCCAACGAGGCGGCGCGCCGCCTTTAGCCCGGAGCGTTTCAGCAGGAAATCGCTTGTTATACCGCTTCCGACGTTAGCACACGCACCAAAGATAAATGGCAACGTGGAGAGAAGCAGATCCCTCTCACTGAAGTTGCGGGCCCGAACCAAGTAGGTATGCAGCCAAGCGATAAAGAAATAGTTGCCATAGCCAAAGGTTAGCGCCATGAGCAGAATTGCCCAGAAGTTTCCCCTGCGCACCACAACTCCCCAAGGAAGCCCGTGTTGCTGACGCTCCGGTGCAGCCCCTATCTCGTTAAGTTCTAATCGGGTGACGCCTCGCTTTTCCCGAGGGGTGTTTCGGAACCAGAAGAACCAGACGACTGCCCAAGCCACACCCACCAGAGCGAAGACGTAAAAGGATGCTCGCCAGCCGTAGCGCATCTGAATCGGAACGACCAGAAGCGGGCTAAGAGCGCCTCCGGTCTGCATGGCCATCGAAAGAAAGCCAAAGGCGCGTCCTCGTTCGCTAGCGGGGAACCATGAAGCAATGCTGGCTGCGGCATTCGGAAAAGCACCTGCTTCACCCGCCCCAAACCAGAATCTTGTCAGTAAGAGAAGAGGGTAACTAGAAACCGCACCAGTAAGCGCCGTAAACACCGACCACCACAGAACAATTCTGGTCAGGATGATCCGTGGGCCGAAGCGGTCGGCCATCCATCCGCCTGGAATTTCAAACACGGCATAAGCAATCGCGAAGACTCCGACGACCCAACCCCATTGCTGTGGACCAATACGCAGATATTCCTGAATACGAGGGCCAGCAACCGAGATGCAAACGCGGTCGAGATAGGTAATGACCGCCAGGAGAAAAAGAAGGGCCCCCACTCTGTATCGATATCTCATGGACCACTAACTCTCTAAGTCGCGACAGGCTACTATCAAAAAGTGTGGAGCACAATCGAAGCGTTTGCGCTTCGCAGCAGTTTCGCAGCTGGTCTCCAAAGCGGATCTTGTATCGCGGCATATCACGCACCCACTCTGTATACACGGTGGCCCAGAAGCCCTCGGATAATGTACCCACACTTGCAAGAGTGGCATCGGAACCGTGCGGCGATGATTCTGTCGGTCGTCAGAGCGATCGGAGGAAGTCCAGAATTGCCTGCTTATCCGTTCGCGACAGCGCATTAAAACGGTTGATCACGGCGTTGGCTTCCGAAGGGCCGTAACATGTCGAGTTGGGGTCACAGTCGCTCGCCGGCGATTGATGTGCTTCGATCACCTCTAACAGGTCGTTGGTGCGACCGTCATGAAGGAAGAATCGGCGCTGGCCGAGGCCCCACAGGGGCGTCGTGCGAAACATGTCGCCCGTCGCCGCGCCCTGCGTGATGTCGTCTGCCAGGCTCTTGCCCATGTGGTGGACCAGCAAATCCGTATAGGGATGTGCCGTCAAATTTTGGAGCGCCTCGGTTTCGCTCCTCACAGGAGTGACCATCGTCGGCGTGTGGCACGCAAAACAGCCAATGCCGGGGTTCTCCGGTCCGGTGCCAAACAATTGCAGGCCATGCATGGCACTGGCAGAGAACGTCACCGGCTGCGGCGCATCCAGAAAGCGCATGAAAATTGCGAACATCAGCCAGTCGGCAATCTCGTGCAGCGGATTGAAGAAGCTCTGATTTCGGACATCGGTGGGATCGAAGCGAGTGATATCGTTGGGCTCACTCTTGACCGCGGTGCATGCCGGACTCTCGTCGGTAGCTTGGGGAAAGATATCATTGGTGACGCCCATTTCAACGTTGTACGCTTCCGCGGCGAACATCGTAATGGACTTATTCTGCGCCTTCCAGCCGAAGCGCGTGATCGTGCCGTCGTTCCCGCTGCGGTTCGAGATTCCCTGGATGCCAAGTTGCTCGCGTATCGCAGCTGTCGCGTCATGCCGCTCAAGGATTTCGCGATCCTGGATGCCGTCAAGAATGCCGAGACCGAACAGTTGTAGCGGAATCCGGAAACGCGCGTTGTCGTTCTTGAATTGTGTTTCAAAGTCGATTGGAGGCAGCTCCCCGCCGGTACAAGTATTCGTCTGCCCGGCGGGAAATATGTCAGAGCGGCCGACAATCGTGAAGAGCTGGTGGACGCCGCCGTCAGGAGTTCCATCCGGGTTTTTCGCAAAGCGCACCTCGCGGATCGGTCCGAACTGCTGGAGGAAAGAAGGAACAGAGTTGGTGGCGCCCTTGCGATGAGGGATGAGATCGAACATTGGATTTTCCGGCTTCCGTTGCTTATTTGGAGGATCCTTTGGGTTCGGCACCATGAATCCGCTGGAACCCCCCAGCGCCGGTTGGTTATGGCAAACCGTGCACTGATCCCCATTGAACCGCACTCCCAGTCCCGCGGAGTTCGTCTGCGTCACGAGATTTGCCTTCGTCAGGTCCGTGAACTCGCCGAGCGTCAGGTCGCTGCAGTCATCGCATACCCCTTCCAGTTGGACAGCTCTCTGGAGTCCTTCCTGAAACATCGACAATTCAATTGGCGTCAGCCCTTTAAGCGAACCACCGGCGCCCGGAGGCCCCGGACGGACGCCTGTATCCTTTTGGGCATGACAGACCGTAGGCAATGTTAACGCGAGGATCGCCAGAACACTGCGGCACAACCAACTGGGCCTAACACTTGGCATGTTGTCGTCTCCTTTTCTGGTTGAGGTTCGAAACCAATTTGTGCGCAGCCCTTCCTGTTTGCGGACGCTCGCTCCGGCGCCCGAGAGCGTAGTCTAGCTAAGCAGGTAGGAGGCTACGCACCGTCTCTCTTGAACTTGCCACGATGGAATTTTCAGATTGCAGAGCGGCCAAAAATTTGCCTTTCCGCGCTGAACAGATCAATGGAGCCGAGATTCCCTATGGATTCCTTTTGTCTTCCCGAGTAAGGCATTCGAATAAACGATGTTACGGGGCGCAGTAAGCTTGTGGTGAAGTCAGCCGAGCAATTTTTCTCCAGAGATTCACATCGCAGTAAGCCCGCTACTTTTTTCGCCGCGCTTAGCCCCTTGCAGAGTAGAATGTGGCAGCAACCCCCCAGGTCGTTCGCAACATGGAAGCGCACGCCAAGCCTTCTCCTGCCTACCGATTCGGTCCCTACCACGTGGACGTTCGGGCAGGACAACTTCGGAAACACGGGATAAGAGTTATGCTTGCTGGTCATCCCTTCGACATCCTGGTAATGCTTCTGGAGCGCGCTGGGCAGGTGGTCACTCGGGAAGAGATTCAGCGACGGTTGTGGCCCAACGAAGCCTTTGGCGATTTCGAGAACGGCCTTAATAAGTCGATCAACAAATTGCGGCAGGCGCTAACCGATTCCGCGGAGCAGCCCACCTATGTGGAAACCTTGCCTCGCAGAGGTTATCGCTTCATTGCGTCGATCGATGGAAACCCCTTGCAGAGGCGCGATATCGTCGCCATCCCCAGTCGGGGCTACCGGTTTGGCGATAGGGGTCGGGCAATCCCAGCGGAAAGCGGAACGCAGGAAAACGAGGGAATCACACTGAAGAGCAGCCCTCTTTTGAAGCCGGTCCTTCAAGGGTTAGGGTTAAGGGGCTCAATGGTTTGGCTTATCGTCGTTGCGATGCTGGCTGTCAGTGGGTCCGTTGCATGGTGGAGATCGTTCGAGACCAAGCGGGAAGCCCACGGTCCACTCGCGATAGTGCCACTCACCAGCCTTCCGGGGGAGGAACGAATGCCAGCCTTCTCTCCCGATGGCAGCCGAGTGGCTTTTGTTTGGCAAACTCAACTATCCGAGAAGTCGGGGATTTACGCCATCGTGGTTGGGAGCCAAAGCCTACTGCGGTTAAGTAGCGATCCTACTGACTCGTGTCCAGCCTGGTCGCCAGACGGAAAATACGTCGCGTTCCTCCGCTATTCAGCAGACAAATTCTTCATCGAGCTAGTCTCCGCTGTTGGCGGGCCGGAACGCCGGATCTACACTGGCGAACGCAACCGCAAGCCTGAAGAACCCGATGGGCTATCCTTTTCGCCAGATGGTAGGCTGCTGGCCTTCTCAGAATGGAACGCGGAGTCAGCGCAAACCTCCATCAGGTTACTGTCGCTTGATGATTCCCGCATTTGGTCTCTCACCACACCCCCCGCGGGCTATCATGATTGGCGCCCGGCGTTCTCGCCGGATGGCCAGAGTGTCGCGTTCGTGAGATCGACAGGGTCGCTTTACGTAGATGAACTTTTTGTGGTTCGAGCGACTGGTGGTGAACCTACGCGGGTCACATTTGACGAGCGCTGGATGTTCAGCCCACCGTCCTGGACACCAGACAGCAAGGAACTCCTCTTTTCTTCCAATCGCGCGGGATTACCGAGTTTGTGGCGCATTTCGGTGTCCGGCGGGAAGCCGGAGCCAGTGGTGGGGCCAGGACCTGTATCTGTCTATCCCACTATTTCTCTTCACCACGAACTTGCCTACGAGCACATAGTTCGTGAGGAGAGGATTTGGCGGCTGGAACTGCAAGACGCGAGCCACAGTCGCGGTCCCGCTGCGGTTCTGATCTCCTCCAAGACCTCGAATCTCTTGCCGCACTTTTCGCCTGACGGACAGAAGATCGCGTTCCAGACGGACCGTTCAGGTTATCCGGAAATCTGGGTTTGTGATGCGGACGGCTCGAATCCCGCAAAGGTGACCGCGTTGGCGCGCTTTGCAGGCAGTCCCCATTGGTCACCAGACGGTCGCTTTCTCGCCTTCGACTATCGCCCCAAGGAGCACAGTGAGATTTATGTAGTTGACATGCAAGGTGGCTCGCCGCAGTACGTGGCAACGTTTTCCGGGGCCGACAATGTGATACCGAGCTGGTCGCGAGATGCGCAATGGATCTACTTTGCTTCCAATCACGGGAGCAAATTCTTTCAGATTTGGAGGATATCCACCAAAGGCGGAGTCCCCGTTCAGGTGACGAATAATGGCGGCTTCGCCGCTGTTGAATCGTCCGATGGCCAATCCGTTTTCTATACGAAGCAATCCGACAAGGGAATCTGGAGAGTGCCGCGGGACGGCGGCCCAGAAGCTGCGGTTTTGCAAGAACCTGGACCGGATCTCTGGAGTAACTGGGCTGTGACCCGCAACGGCATCTATTTCATCGACTCAAGGACACAGCCCAAGCCGAGCATTCAATTCCTGGATTTCGCCACGAACAAAATTCACACCGTCTCGAATCTTGACAAGCCGGCATTCTTTGGGTTCGACGTGTCGCCGGACGGCGCTACGATCATCTACTCCGAGGAGGATCGGAACGAGCGCGACGTCATGCTGCTGAGAGCCTCTCATTGATTTGCTTATTTTTGAATCAATGATTTCTGATCGAACAGTTTTGGAGATGGTCTCGTCGCCTTTCTGTTCTTTGCTCAGCATTTGTGACTACCAGCTAGGGTCATGCACGGTTAGACAGATCGGATCATTTATTGTTGGTTTGCTGCTAGGATTGGCGTTTATGCCGCGTCTGATCTACATCTGCTGCCTAGCCGCAGTAGCTTTCATCACGGTGGCAATACATTTAAAAGCAACCAAGCGCGCCAGCCGAACCCAGTTAGACAATTGACCCAAGTTATCCGTTTTCCGGCCAGGAAGAACACTACGAGCATCACGAATATTCCATGAGTCAAGATCTGATAGGCGCGGTAGGTGGCGTCGTCAGCTTGTCTGCTTATTTTGCCGTAAGCCGTCACCATCGTTGCAAAAACCATCATCGCGAGAACAAAGGCCAAAACAACGTCCGTTTTGCCCCACCATTTCGGGAAAGCCCCAGTATTCTTGGATAATCCTGCGACAACGGGAAACGCGGTCGATACGCAGAATACGGCCGCTGTCGCGACAGACAGCGGACGACTCCAACGTGGCACAGCCCGCGTTCCGAGAACGCCGGCATCGGGGATAGCTCGCTGTTGGGCTGGTCCAGTCGACATAGCGTAAAGGATGTTTAAGAACATCGCTTCAAGAAGCGCTGCGAATAGGGGAGGCATTGTAAGCTGAGAGCAGCAATCAGCACTGGCTCATGGCTTTTTTGCCACCCGTCAGTGCGCGGCGGACTCGGGCGGAATCGGCAACCGCACAGGGGAGCAGAGGGCTGCAAACCGGGAAATCCTATGTAAGGGGGGCGTACGTTCGTGTCGCAAAATGCCCCTCGGTGATAGTCTTGTCTACGCGCACATGCTCTCCCACACCGTTGCCGCACCGAAAGGGACACTCCTGCGCGTGCTCGGCATGGGATTCGGCGTGGCAGTGTCTCTCGGCAATTCCATTGGAGCAGGGATCATGCGAACGCCTGCTGAGCTTGCCGGGCGGCTGCCCAGCGCATCACTCATCATGCTCGCGTGGATTGTAGGAGGCTTTTACTCGCTTGTGGGTGCGTGGCCGCTTTCTGAAGTGGCGGCGATGATTCCGAGTGCCGGCGGTTCCTACGGCATTGCCCGCCGCGCATTTGGCAACTACATCGGTTTTGCGGTGGGTTGGACCACCTGGGCCTCTCTGTGCGCCGCGAACGCCGCAATCGCTCTAGTTGTGGCTGAATATCTCAGCAACCTCGTTCCGCAGTTTTCAGGGCACACAGTTTACGTCGCGACCGCCATGGTGGTGCTTGTGACCATCATCCAATCTCGTGGCGTACGTTGGGGCAGTCGGTTTCAGAACTTTACTAGCGCGATCACCGCACTCGTCTTCTTCTCCCTTGTTCTTGGCGCGTTCCTTCTCCCGCACCACGTCTTCGCACCTCGTCTCGGGACTCCTGCCATTTCCGCGGGCGTGCCCCTCTTCATCGCCTGGATGGTCGTGCTTCAGGCTGTCATTTTTACGTTTGATGGGTGGAACGCAGCGTTTTTCTTCGGCGATGAAATCATCAATCCCGGTGTGGAACTCCCCCGTTCGATGATTAACGGGGTCCTGCTCCTTAGCTGATCGCCAGCTACCCGGTTTACCGTCTAGCCCGCAGAAATGTCCTTATCAGCCCTGCGTCTGCCGTGGGGACGTGATTTGAGTCCAACTGGGCAGATTAACCCATTGGTTCTCATAAACCGGCCGGCCAGATTCGCAGGAGTAAACTGTCGGTGCCCAACATCATTCCCGGATTGCGTCGGCAAACAAGAAGTAATTTGGTTCCTTCCTGTTTGCCCGTGACTCGGGAGGGGTTCTCTCTGAACTCCGATCCAGTCCTCACCGCGCTTCAGAAAGTATTGCAGCGGCGCCTATACTTGTGCTGCGTTTGTTCATTCACCTAAAGTCGTTCGACGCACAGAAATGCAGCCATGCCCTCATAACCGCAGAAGCTTTCTTGTAGCCGCCACTACTGCGGCCGTCGGCTTGGCTCTGAAGCGGGCTCTTGGAGAATCGCAAGACTTGGCTGCCTTGACGCTGAAGCGAGCTTCGGAGTTGCTTCGCAGCAAAGCCGCATCGCCCGTCGACCTCACCCGAGCATGTCTAGAGCGAATCGAACGCTACAATTCCGTGCTGAATGCCTTCATTACAGTGACGAGCGAGCAGGCTTTGGGAGCCGCGCGTGAAATGGAAGCCGAGCAACGACGGGGGAAGTGGCGAGGACCCCTGCACGGCATTCCGATCGCCTTGAAGGACAACATCGACACCGCTGGAATTCGGACGACGGCGGCGAGCGAGTTATTCAAAGACCGGGTTCCGTCCGAAGATGCTGAGGTAGTTCGGAGACTAAAGTACGCCGGGGCAATTCTCCTTGGAAAAACGAACCTCCACGAATTCGCCTACGGTGGAAGTTCTTCGGTCAGCTACTTTGGGCCCGTGCACAATCCTTGGGCACTGGATCGGGTTCCGGGGGGATCGTCCGGTGGTTCAGCCGCCGCCACTGCCGCCAGCCTCTGTTATGGATCGTTGGGAACGGATACCGCCGGGTCCGTCCGAATCCCTGCTTGCTACTGCGGGATCGTGGGCTTCAAGCCCACCTATGGCCGCGTGAGCAATCGTGGAGTGGTGCCCCTCTCTTGGACTCTGGACCATGTCGGGCCTCTGTGCAGAACAGTTGAGGACGCTGCCCTAATGTTGGGCGTCATCGCCGGTTACGACGGACTCGACCCATCGACTTCAGAAACGCCGGTCCCCGACTACCGTAGTGCATTCAAAATGCAGTCCTCGAAACGGCGCTTGGGTATTCCGCGGACCCCATTCTTCGACGGGGTGGACCCAGAAATCGCCAAGGCCGTGGACGCCGCCATCGAAGTACTTCGCAGGCTAACGGCGACCATAAGAGACATCTCGCTTCCGTCAGTAAGTATTTCCATTGATGAGATTTACGCCAAGGTCCGCAGTGTCGAAGCTTTCGCATACCACTCGCAATGGATCGCCGAGTCCCCCGAAAAGTATCAGGCAGCTACCCGCCAGCGGATTATCCAGAACGCCGCCGACGTTAAGGCGCCGGCCTATGCGCAGGCTCGCCTGCAACTCGATCTGCTTCGTAGAGAAATTAAAAAGGTCTTTGCCAACGTGGATCTTCTGATTACACCTACGCTGCCGAGCCCGCCGGTTTTGATCGCGAAGGGGGCCGATCCCACCGCAGTGAGCATTCGCAATACTTGCCCCTTTGATGTGTTGGGACTACCGGCGATCTCTGTTCCTTGTGGTTTCACAACTTCCGGACTGCCGGTCGGCCTCCAGATCGTCGGCGCTCCGTTCGCGGAAACAACGGTCCTGGCGCTCGCGCATACCTACGAGCAGGAAACTGAATGGCACAGAAGGCATCCGGAGTTAACGCCAGAGTGTAGGAATTCTCGCCCCCATTTCTTCTTTTCCAGCACTGACACGCAAAATGGATTTCGAGACGGCGTCACGAAAGAAGTGATCACGTAAACTGGTTAACATGCCGGTCCTGGATGGTCGGCAAACGGGAAACTGGACCTGCCCGATGACTTCAGGATTGCCCGTTCTCAGGATGTGGACCCGGCGCTGGCGGACGGAGGCGGCTGACGAGTCGCGGAAATCGCGGCGAGTCCCCACACTGACCAGCTCACGAGAGTAACAACCCACCGACCGGCCCGCTTTTCCAATACCCACAGATGGCTGCCGAAGGCTTGTCTAGGGATGGAGTCTTCCGCCGAGGAAAACGTAGTCTTGTAGCAAGCCGTCAAGTAGGCAATCTCGTTTGAACCTCGGATACGACGACCGCTAATCTCAATGCCGTGAATTCTTGTGCTGCCGCGCGCCAATTGCGCCGAAACCGCAGTGCGTCCAAGTACTGGCGGGGCGTCGGGCGGCCAGAACTCGATGTCATCAGCGCACAATGCCAGCAAGCGGCGATCTTCTCCGGCGATTTCGAACTCGATCCAGCTTGAATGGATCTGCTGAATCTCTCGGACGTCATCTTCGGTGAGTCTGTTCATACACCGGACATGGATAGCAGATGCGCTCATCGCCCCGCAAGGCCGCGCGCGACTGACGGCCCGCGAATGCTGAGGCAGCTTTGAATTCAACGCGTGCAAAGAGGTTCTGGGAGGATCGTCGGCAACCCTCACCTAATCGCGTTACGTCAGAGTCGCTCGTGACTCGCTCGGGATCATGGTATTGGAGGGTGCCTGGGGTTCAGGAGCTTAGTTCACTGCTGGATGAGCGGATTCCTCGGCGCGAGATAAAACATAAGCCTCGATCGCATGCACTTGAGTCTCGTTGAGCAGGTCCTTGAACGACGGCATACCACGCGACTCGCGAGCGCCGCCGAGCACAATGGATGAGAACTGCTTGTGGACCTCGGCGGTCGCATAACGGAGGTCGGGAAGAGACCCAGCAACTGCGTTGAACCCATGACAGTGGTAACAATACGTCCGGTAGAGGATGTTGCCTTCGTGCACGGTCTCACGCGATGCATTTATGCGAATCGCTGGCTTGGGTGGGCCGCTGTGGCCAAAGGGAGGAATTTCCAGTTTTGCACTCCCACCAAGGGCAAACGTGAGAATCCGGCCGAACCCTGGCTTTGTGATTCCCCATTTTGGAAAATTCTTGATACCAGGGTCGCCTCCCCATCCCGCCATCACCGTGATGTACTGCACTCCATCCAGCATATAGGACACAGGCGGGGCCAGGATTCCCGTTCCGGTGTCATATTCCCAGAGTTTCTTCCCGTCGGTCGCGCGATACGCCAAGAAGATTCCGTCGGAACGGCCTTGAAACACGAGATCCCCAGCAGAAGCAAGCACTCCAGCGGACTCCACACCTGGATGGGTCACATGCCAAACCTCACGCTTTTCGATGGGGTTCCACGCGATGAGTTTGCCGACTGGCGCCGGGGCGGCTTGCAATTTGGTGAAGAGAGGGCCCTCGTAGCGCCGGTCAGTACCCCCATTCCAATTTGTCGGGTCAGATTTCCAGCCGGGATCTGGCGCGAACAGCGATACTGTTCCCTCCCTCGCGGGAACGTAAACAAGCCCTAGGGTCGAGTTAAAAGCCATGGGATACCAGTTGTGCGCTCCAGCGGCGCTGGGCGAAACGAGCACTGGGTTCAGACCGTCGTAGGCGGTTTTTGATTCGATTGGGCGCCCGTTCTTTGGGTCGATGCCCGTTGCCCAAGTAATCTGGCCGACAAACGGGTTTGCGGAAATGAATTGACCTGTCTCGCGATCCAGCACATAGAAGAACCCATTTTTCGAGGCCTGCATGATGACCTTGCGGGTGCGGCCTTCGATCTTCAAATCAGCGAGCGTGAGTGGTTGGGTGGCGTCGTAGTCCCAGTTGTCTCCTGGTGTCACCTGGAAGTACCATGCGACTTCACCATCGCTAGCGTGCAGCGCCAGAATGGATGCGAGGTACAGGTTGTCACCCTCACCTTCGCTGCGAAGGGCGCGGTACCACGCGGTTCCGTTTCCAGTGCCAGTGTAAACGAGGTCGAGTTGTGGGTCATAGACAATCGTGTCCCACGCTGTGCCTCCTCCGCCTGCCGTCCACCATTTGCCATGCCACGTTTTAGCCGCGGTCTCAAGTTCCTTGGATTCAAATCCGCGAGACGGATTGCCGGGGACCGTAAAGGTGCGCCAGACCAACTTGCCTGTCTCGGCGTCGTACGCGGAAAGATATCCCCGGACGCCGTACTCAGAGCCGGCATTGCCAATGAGGACCATTCCTCTGGCGATGCGCGGCGCTCCCGTAATTGAGTAAGGTTGGGACTGATTGATTGTGACGACGTCCCATACGGGAGATCCTGACTTTGCGTCGAGAGCGATGAGGCGGCCATCGAGCGTGCCGACATACACTGTGCCGTGATAAAGAGCCACGCCGCGATTCACAACGTCGCAGCAGATTGTGCGTGCGCGGCTGCGAGGCACTTTAGGATCATATGTCCACAGAATCTCCCCGGTTCTGGCATTCAGCGCATAGACCACGCTCCACTCACCGGTCGTGTAAATCACGCTGTTCACGACAAGCGGGGTGGCTTCGAGCCCGCGATTGGTGCCGAACTCATGGCTCCAGACCAGGCCAAGCTTCTGCACGTTTTGGTCGTTGATCTGCTTCAACGGACTGAAACGCTGCTCATCGTTGGTCCTGCCGTACATGCTCCAGTCGGGCGAATCAGCAATGGACTTCGAAGAATTCGATGACTTGCAGGCAGCGAGCGTGAGAAGAACGGAGGCTGTGAAGGGGAGCAAAGCTCTGCGGAGCATGATCACCGCCGAATCCGAAATTTTTGCTTTGTTTTCCGATTATCGGGACGTGGCCGTACCCCCCGGCATGAAAAAGCTTGCTGATTAGACTTCAGCATCGAAGAGTGTGTCAAGCCATTACGGCGCTTATCACAACACAATAGCGGGCACGAAAATGAATCTTATTGCTGCTGGTTTCGCGATCAACGTCGCTAAGTGCTTAGCGGGAATTTCTCACAATAAATAGAAAAAGGCTGTCGCTTCGTGGCATAACTCTTTTGTCTAGAAAGATCGTGCCAAGAAGGAGCAACAGCCTTTATGAGTACAGAGTGTAACCAGTTTGTCTTTGGATTTCATCCCCTAAAGCAACGCGAGATCCGGGCGCAGTTTGACGGCGGAGCGATCACCAGTGACGGCGGTGGCCTGCTGCTGCGGGAGGTCGAGAAGCGCATCGGGATCCTCCACCAGTTTGCTGCCTGCTTCACCGATTATCGGAATGCGGATCTGATCGAGCACACGGTAAAGGAGTTGGTTGCCCAGCGAGTCTATGGTCTGGCTCTGGGCTACGAAGATTTGAACGATCACGAGGAGTTGCGGAACGATCCAATGCTGGCCGTGTTGGTGGAGAAGGCGAATCCCAACCAAGAAACTTTGGCAGGGAAAAGTACGCTGAATCGACTGGAACTGACCCGCGAGACGGCCAGTCGGAAGGAGCGCTACAAAAAGATCGTGCTGGATCACGGGGCTGTGGACCGCCTGCTGGTGGAGGTCTTCCTCGAAGCCCACCGGGAAGCACCAAAAGAAATCATCTTAGACCTGGATGCGACCGACGATCCGTTACACGGGAAGCAGGAAGGACGTTTCTTCCATGGCTACTATGGGCACTATTGCTATCTCCCGCTGTACATCTTCTGCGGAGAGTTCCTGTTGTGTGCGCGGTTGCGATCGTCGAACATCGATGCCTCGGCGGGAAGCGTGGAAGAGTTGAAGCGCATCGCAGAACAGATTCGCTCTGCGTGGCCAGAGGTGCGCATGGTGGTGCGCGGGGACTCCGGATTTTGCCGCGAGGAGCTGATGGGTTGGTGTGAAGCGAACCGCGTGGACTACCTGCTGGGACTGGCGAAGAACGAACGTCTGAAGGCAGAGATCGAGAAGGAGATGGAGGAGGCGAAAGCACAGCACCAACAGACCGGTCGTGCGGCCCGGAGGTTCCAAGAGTTCGTCTATCAGACCCGGGAGAGTTGGAGCCGTGCACGACGGGTGGTGGCCAAGGCCGAGCATCTGGCGAAGGGCGAGAACCCGCGATTCGTGGTGACCTCTCTGGGTAGAGAAGAATGGCCAGCGCAGGCGTTGTACGAAGAACAATACTGTGCCCGAGGCGACATGGAGAATCGGATCAAGGAACAACTGATGTTGTTCAGTGACCGCACCAGCACGCATTACCTGCGGAGCAATCAACTGCGGCTGTACTTCTCTTCGATGGCCTACGTGTTGCTGCAGATGCTGCGGCGACTGGGGCTGGAAGGCACGGAGTTGGCCAAGGCGCAGTGCTCCACTATCCGGCTCAAGGTGTTGAAGATCGGCGCGCTGATCCGCATCACGGTGCGCAAGGTGTGGGTCGCGCTGGCGGGTGGCTATCCCTACGTCACGCTATTCCGGCAAGTCTACGAAAAGCTGTGCGCCATGCCGCTAAGGCATTGAAAAACAAGGATCCCGAACATTTTTTTTCTGGCTAATGTCGACCGATGGTAGAGGTGTGCGCGGAAAGCGCCTCGCAGCGAGGAAACTCTCCCGCCAAATAAAAAACGGATCCGCTACATCACCGCGAGCCGCGAAACTATCTCGCAACTCCCCACTTGGGCAAACTGCGATCCTCTTTTCCAAGCTGTGAGAGATGGCGGTTAGGACCCGCCCAAGGGACGTACAGTCGACAAACAGGAAGTAATTCGAATACTTCCGAGTGGCCCGGGAGGAATGGCCACATCTTGGTTTCGGTCGCTCGCGGTAAAAGTCAGTTCTCGTCAGCAATCGTCAATTTTCTAGGAAGCCGGTTTGTTCAGGCCAATGCTGAGGGATTCTTCAGGTACCGATTCACGATGGCATCGGCGGCGCGAAAAGTGAGGGCCAGAATGGTGGGTGTGGGATTCGCAGAAGCGTTCTGTGGGAATGCCGATGCGCCAAGCACGAAAAGATTCGAAACCTGCCAGTGCTGTAAGTAGGGATTAACCACCGAACGGTCGGGAGAACTTCCCATGATCGTGCCACCCTGAATGTGGGTCGATTGGCTGCGGGTTGCATCGTAACTTCGCAAGCCAGGAAATGGACTAACTTCCTTTGCCCCCATCTGCCGAGCGATTTCCACTGCTTTCGCCGTGGCAAACTCAGCCATCTTCCGCTCGTTCTCTCGCCAGTCGAGCGTGAAACGGAGCAAGGGATCGCCAAAATGATCTTTGTATACGGGGTCCAGGTCCATGAAGTTGCCTTTGTAGGCTAGATGTTCGCCGTGGAAGACGATGTTCCCTGTGTGGTCATAGTAATGGAGCGCGGCTTTCTTCCATTCCGAACCCCACTTGGCTTTCACCGTTTGGGGAACCACACCGAAATTAGCGATAGGCCGGAAGCCCAAGCTTAAAGCCAGCAGAATGCCTCCCCGCAAGAAAGGAAGTCCGCTGTGGTCAAACAAGTCTCCGTCGAAGTCAGCGATGCGGACTCCCGAGGCGCCGGAGCCCATGAAGCGGTTTAAGGGCTTGTCGAGGAAGGCTGTTGCTGCGGGAAAGTAGACCTGGTGGGTCAGGTTGCGTCCAAGCGTGCCTTTTCCGGAAGTAGGGTCGTAAGGTTCTCCGATCTGCGAGAGGAGTAGTAACCGGGTATTGTTCACAGTCCAGGACGCGAGAAAGACCACTTCCGCCGGTTGAAATACTTCTTCGCCGCTGGCATCGATATACGAGACGCCGCGCGCCCTCCCACCGCTTTGCGTAGTGTCATGCACGATGCGTCGGACTGTTGCTCCAGTGCGAATGGACACGTTTTTCCGTTTTTGTATCACGGGCAAGAGAGTATTCGTAGGCTGAGCTTTGGCGCCGATCATGCACCCAAATCGTTCGCAGAACCCACAATAGGTGCAGCCCGGTCTCGCGATGCCATCGGGATTCGTGTAGACCTGGCTGATGGTAGCAGCAGGAATCGGATAAGGATGATATCCGAGCGCTTTCGCAGCATCGCGAAACAAAGCGGAAAAGTAAGGAATCTTGACGGGCGGGTTCGGATACTCAGCGCTGCGCCAGCCTTCAAAGATGTTGCCTCCTTCCATTTGCTTTCCGCGGATATTGCCTGCTTTGCCGGAAATGCCCAGGAGTACCTCGGCGCGCATGTAGTGCGGTTCCAATTCATCGTACGTGACGCCCCAATCCTGGACGGAGTGATCTTCGGGCAGTCTATCTGCTCCGTATTTCTCGATTGTGTTGGAGAGCAGTGCGAAACAATCTGGCAGAATCCGGGGAAATTCCCCATTCCAATGCTCACCTGCGCCACCGACGCCAGAGCCGGGGAAGAAAGACGCGTGCTGTCGAAGGGGAAGAGCGCGCTGGCTCGTAGTATGCCGGAGCGTGACCGTCTCGCGCGACGCATCCAGCATCATGCGGAGACGAATGGCGTAATCCAGCTCATCCATGTCGTCGCCGTAGTCGTCCGTCTTGCGGAGCCCTCCGCGTTCCAGCACCACCACCGAGAGCGTCGTGCGCGAGCCAAGTTCCTTGGCCATGAGCAAGCCAGTCCAGCCGCCGCCGACGATCACCACGTCCACGGATGGCAAGGTCTTCATTCCTGGTCCTCGCTAGGACGGACCTTGCGCCCCGTCATCTGGCGTAAGCTGGCGGGCTTCGGGCGAAACGTTTCACCAAAGTGCTTGTCCACGTCGTCAAAGTTGCTCATGCGGGGGCCAGGAAAGCCGATCAACTGCCATCCCAACATGTCGATGTTCCCACCATGCGTCGGATCGCAGAACATGCCTTCAATGGTGTTCTGTCGGAGAAGTGAAAAAAACAAACTAGCTTCGATTTGCTTCAGCTTCTGGTCCTGCTCGTCCGGCCCCAGGCGATCGAAGCCTTTCAACTCTTTGAGTCCTTGGCGATAGATCTGCTGCGGCGTAGCTTGGCCTTGATAGCCGAACTCCGCGGGAGCATTCTCTCCAAAGGGCCCCTGGGTATAGCGATGAAGGTCGCGGCCCCAAGGTCCAGCTAATTGCCGGTCGATGTAGACAGCGACTCCTGCTTCCCGGGCGCCAGGACCCGCTTCATCGCTCGGAAATATACAGGAGGCGGCTGCGGCAACAATCAGAGCTTCCGCTTGAGAGAAAAATCGAAGAGGAATGCGAATGGATTTGTCAGCTTGCGCGGAAAGTCGAAAGACTTCACGATCAAGCGAGTAGACAAGCACTCCGCCGATGCTGGCCGCTGACAAGGTGAGGAACTCACGGCGGCGCATGACGCGGTAGCATATCAGATGTGGTCATGTCTTGCGGGGAAATTGGGCCGTTCGCTTCGAACTCCAGGCGATAACTCCCTAATTGTCGGCAAACCTTACATTGGGATTATTTCAGAGGTGCCCGTTACACAACCATGGGCACGGCTGACTATGCCTCACTGGTGCCAGTGCTGATTGTGCACACACGATGAAGCGGCTCTAACGGTTCTACTGACTAGTGGAAGACGCGGCGGTGAAGGTAAGGGTTTGCGTCGTGTGAATCTTCTGCGCTGGCAGAAGCAGATCAAGAAGCAGATCCTGCGGTCTAGCGGTGGAGAACTCGACATCGTAGGTCTCGCCCACGGTAATCGTGAGTTGCGCCTTGCCCGGGTGTGGGATCAAATCAATCCCGTCTTTCGCAATATTCAGCCACTCGACAGGACCGTTGGCATCGCGCAACGAGACCTGCATCCCTTGATTGTTGGTCGAGATGTTGATGAGGCGGATGCGGTATTTCTTGCCTGCCTGAAGCTGCAACGTTTTGCTTTGCGGCGTTCCGTTAATGAGCGCAAGCTCGTGCAATGCCCCAAAGTCGCCGATGCTGAACACAAATGTCAGGTCGGATGCGGGATCAAATTTCTGTCCTGGCGGAAGTACGATCAAAGGGCCATAGATTCCATTGGTGAGCTGTGATGGATCGTGCCAATGCGTGTGATAAATGAATGTTCCGGCGCGTGGTGGAGTCATGCGAGCCACAAAGGATGTGCCCGGTTCGATCGAAGGCGTAATCTGATTCCCCACGCCACTCCAGCCGGGAACACCGTCATAGTAGCTTTCAAGTTCGATCCCGTGCCAGTGGATGGCGGTTTGCTCTTTTAGGCGGTTCACCACCTCAATTTCGACGGGCTCGGCGCGCGTCAGAATGATCGGCGGTCCTATCAATCCCGGTTCGTCACCTTTGTTCCCTGGCTGGGTATCATCACGCAACGTGAGTGCATACCGGGGCGCACCCGCGCGCTCGCTCATCTCCAGTCTTAGCTTGCGATTCGCGTGCCATGCGACGCTGGACGATGCCCCTGCAGTCCCAGGTACCGTTATGCCCAGAATAAGCTGCCCCATGCCGCTCTCGCCGTGCATTGCGAGGTGGTTCCTGCTGTCACTCGATGCGGGTGACATCAACAATCCGGGCACATTGGGGACTATGGCCGGGATCATGTGCTGAAACATGTGGCAGTGAAACAGCCATTGTCCGGGACGGTCTGGCGACCAACTCATGTCAAAGGTATCGCCTTGTGCGATTCGTTGGGTGACGACGAGAGGACGTGAGTCCCCGTGGTACTCCCTGATTTGCCCTCCTAGATTGATGGCGTCGATCCTGTAATAGAAACCGTGCAGGTGCAGCGCGTGCGGCTCGTTGGTTGCGTTGATCCAACGCCAATGAGCCTGCTGGCCGACGTTGTAGCGAAATCGTTCGGTGTAGGGCCAAGACTTGCCGTTGATCGTCGCCAGGGTTTGCCTGGAATTGAAGCCTGGGTGCTCTGAAATCATTTCTATGACGAAAATGTCGTCGTCTACAGTGTGGTTCGGCGGATCGACCACCAAAGCACCAGTGAGTTCCGAGTCGATGCCGTAGCGCAGCTTGAGATCATCGGTGTCCGACGCACCCCAATAAAAGTAAAGGCCTGGCATCACTGCCCTAAACCGGACCTGCTCTGTTGCTCCAGGCGCGACACGCACAACGGAGTCGCTGCCAGAATCTCCCAGCCCATGCACGGCGATCGGGACTGGCAGCTTATTCCATAAGGAGGCGTGTATTTCCGTTCCCTGCGGAACACGAATCAGCGGACCGGGATTTTGCAGTGGACGTCCCGCTTCGCCGAACGCATAAACCGCCAGTGCGATCCCATCGTCAGCTTCGGGGTGCCATTCACCTTTCGCGATCTCAAGTTGAATCGTCAATACGCCATCACGAAGGATTCCCGATGGCTTGTGGTTGTCATTGATTGCGATCGGAGGGAGCGATTCCGCCAATAGACTGGATACGGTAAGTACACAGCACAGCAGAAACAGCTTCTGAATTGTCGTGATCAGAACGGGGCGCATTGTCTTTGGTGAATCCAGCGCAGGGTTATTGGACGCGGGAAATTGTAACCCTTCGTATAGGCGCGTACCACGTCTGGTTTGCCCGCGACTCGACAGCTGACAGATTTCAGCATGCAAGGCGTGCCGCATGGCCTAGGCTCTTGCGACAGGCATAGCGCGACGACGTCTCAGTCGGCCAATAAGAACCGCCACGAGCACGCCCGCAATGAATCCCCCGATGCCGTACCATCGGAAAAGGCCGAGTTGGGTCCAAAGCGCCAGATCGTCTCTGTCGTTCCAGTTCTCAACGATCCTGCCGTCTCTAATCCGGAAGATATTCATGCCGGTCTGCGTCACCAGACCTCTAGGTCCGACAACCGTCCGCAGAATTTTGATTGGCAAGTCGCCAGGGTTTCCCTGCAGCCGCCAGTGGACAGCGACCAAATCACCCTCCGCAACTGTCACATCAAAGGTCGAATGCTGGTCGGGCATATGGTTGTGGAGGCTGCGGGCGAGCTGGCTTTGCGGGCGCGCCACGGATGTCCACTCTGACTGATTGTGGCGCACATAGTGGTCCGCGAAAATCTGGTCGATCTCCTCATATCGGCCATTCAGGGCCGCATCGTAGAACCGCATGACCAGCCGCTTGTTCGCCTCCAGTGTGGCTGCGGTGTCCGACGCACTCGCACTGACGGTGAGGGCGAGCAACGCTACGAGTGTCGCCCAACAGATTCGCACCATGATAACGTTCACTGTGCACCTCCTACCGAGTATTCTTGAAACAGCTAACTAAGAAACCCGCAAATTTCTCGGCTCTCTGAAAAGTCCCATACTACTCGTGAGTGGTCGGCAACCCTTACCTTGCCGATTATGGAAGGTTGCCCGTAACTCGGGGCGGAATTTTTGGAAACAATGCCAGGACGCCAAGTGCGACCGCCGAGAGTAGTACGAAGACACGCAGCGAGGGGAACATTGTAATCATCAATCCGGAGCAGGTTTTCAGACGCATGCGTTAGTCTACAAATAAGCCGCTTGCGAATGACCTAGACCAAGAGCAGAATGCCCGCGGCAGTTTGTTATGCATCAGCCAGCGGATGACTCTCGGAGTCTAGGCGCATTCGCGCCGGTGCTGGTCCTGCTTGCGATCTGCGTTCTCATCAACTATGTGGATCGCGGCAATCTCTCGGTTGCGGCTCCCCTGCTGAAAGCCGAGTTGCGCCTCTCTGCCTCGCAACTTGGCATTCTGTTCGCGGCATTCTTCACAACTTACACGGCAATGCAGTTCGTTGTTGGCTGGCTCGTCGATCAGTTTGACGTCAACCGGATTCTCGCGGCCGGATTTCTGCTCTGGTCTCTGGCCACGGCGACCACTGGCCTGGTACGGGGATTTGTCCTGCTGCTGACGATGCGACTAATTCTCGGCATTGGGGAATCCGTCGCCGTACCCGCAACCTCGAAGATCCTGGCGCGACACTTGCCAGAACACCATCGAGGGTTTGCGAGTGGCGTTGTGAATTCGGCATTGCGCTGCGGAAATGCAGTAGGCACTTTCGGCGCAGGATTTCTGATGGCAAAGTTTGGCTGGCGGCCCGTGTTCATCGCGATCGGATTGGTCAGTCTATTATGGCTGCCTGCTTGGAAGAAGTGGATGCCGCGCGACGGCCGCTTCGTTGCGCATTCCATCACGCCAGCAACTGGTTTCGCAGAAATCTTCAGGCAAAGGTCCTTTTGGGGCACATGCGCTGGCAACTTTTGCGGCAATTACCTGTTCTATTTCATGATCACTTGGCTCCCAACCTACCTTGTGCTCGAGCGACACTTGTCCATGGCAACGATGGTTCGGGTCGGCGGCATGTACTACTCGGTGGATGCTGCATCAGCGCTCGCAACTGGCTTGCTCCAAGACTTCTGGATTCGCAAGGGCTATACGCCTACTCTTGTGCGCAAGTCAGCCATGGCGATCGGATTTTCCATTGCGGCAGTCACACTGGTCGGCTGCGCTGTTGCTGGTCCACACGCATATGTGCCCTGGCTGATGGCTGCAGGCATCGGCTGCGGAATGACTTCGCCAGGCAACCTTACATTCTGTCAGACGCTGGCCGGGTCACACGCGGTCGGAAGATGGTACGGTGCGCAAAATGGCTTCGCCAACTTCGCGGGCGTAGTGGGGCCTGCTCTTACAGGATTCGTCGTTCAGCGGACCGGAAATTTCCTGATGCCATTTGTGATTACCTCAGTGCTGTGCATCTTGGGTGGCCTTGCCTGGGTGTTTATGGTTGGACGCATCGAACAAATATGTTGGGCGCCCGAAAGCGAAGCTTCCATTGCGTCTGCACGCGCTCAAGGCTAGAAGCGGTCAGCCATAAACGGCCATCGCCCGCAGGGCTGAATCTTCTGGGAAACTGTGGCCTTTTTCAGCAACCTGCCAGAGCGGAGCCGCGATCACGCAGAAACGGCCAAGGAATCGGCGCGAACCCAGCCGTATTGCGTGTTGCTGGGAGCGCACAGGCCGGACTGTTTGTACGCCTTGCGCAATTTTTCAACGTAATCGCCCGGCATGGGATTGCGCTTTGCTCCGGGATCGACCCCATACACACGTGCAGCGTTGAGACCGAAAATCTGCCGTTTCACGTCATCGCTGAGCGGCTTCCAGCCGAAGCGCTTGGTCAAGTCCCCCGGCATCTCCAGCCGGCGGAACGCTTCAATCTGCCACTGCGGCGAACCCCACCAGATGGAATCGGTGCCCCAGAGAACGTGGTCGGCGCCGAAGGCATCAATGATCATGCCAAGCACGTGCGCGGCGAGCACCGGGCTTGCTGTGACCATGACGGCGAACGTGCTGCCGATTTCCATGTAGATATTCTTCACCTGCGGGTTCTTCTTCTTCCAGGCACAAAGGTCGGAGGTCCACGGAACGTAGGAATCCTTCGCGAAACGCTCGCGCGCGGCGGGCAGTACCTCTTCAGGCGCACGAAATCCGGAGTGGTAAATCAAAAAGTTCATGTCTGGAAAATCGACCGCGGCTTTCGGCACGTCCATGGGGCTCCAGCGATTCGGATCCCCAGGGAAGGGCAAGCCTTTGTGCAGGCAGATGTTGCGGATTCCGTTTTTGCGGGCGAATTGCAGGGCCGGATAGGCGACCTTTTCGTCGTCGACGCGCCAGCGGTCGACGCCTTTGGCGCGAGGCCACCCGGTGTAGCCCTTCCAAGCCTCGATTTTGATCTTTTCGAGCTGCGAGTGCATGAACTCGATGTTTTGCTGGCCGAGGTCTGGCGAAAAGTAGCCGTGGCTGATAACGCGCGGAGAACTGGTCACCTCATTGATCCACGAGCGGCTGCGATAGATGACGTCTGGGGTGAGGATGTCGCTATCCTCGGAGGAGCCGGGCAGGGCGCTGAGAGCCACAACGTCGGTTTCGCTGTCGAGGAACACTTCCTTGATGTAGTTTTCGAGATACAAATCTTCTGGCCGCGGCACGCGATCTTTCAGCGCGGGATTCATGGAGCGCGCCTGCTGGCGCAGACTGAAAATGGCGTCGAGAAACTCCTGATCGACGTGAGGAATCTCCTGCGGCATGGCGACGTGATGGGTTTGCACATCGAAGATGAAGAACTTCGTTTTGTTGGCGACCACAGCGGCATCATGAAACTCCGCGGCGTCTACGCGGAAGCATTTTCCGTAGACGGTGTTCATGGCCGCGAACGCCAGGGCCATGCCGCATGTCGAGCGCAGGAACAGGCGTCGGTCGATGCCCGCGCGGAGCGCCTCGCGGCCGGCCCCGCTCACGATCTCGTACTCGAGGCGGCGTTGCTCCGGCGTCTGCGGCATGGGATGAAACTCTTGGGCAAATGACGGTCGAGCCACGCGTCCAAGTCGGACTTGCGGATCCAACCATTGTTGGCAATGGGCTTTCGAGCCGAGGGAACCGTTTTGGGGTTCGGCACCAGACCCTCCTCGAAAAGTCTGCGAATGGGTGAACTATACACTTCCGAAGAAGCGACGCAAGAGCATTAAACGCGCGAGAGAAGCGGCGTGTCAGCTCGTCACGGGCTCTGCTTTCGACCGGCGCCGCAACTTCGGCACCTTCAAGGTGACTTCGCCGACTTTGGTGTGCAACCGCCGCTGGTAGGAACCCGCCCGCGTATCTTTCCGCGCCGGTCCGTTTCGTACCGCTCTCCGTCCTCGAAGTGAAGGGGGATTTTTGCCACCGCGTAAGGGGGAGCCGAACACAACAATCAACAGGCATGCGCCTCAGCAAATGTGCGAAAAACTCTGGACACTACCCTTATCGCAGGACCCGCCGACTTCATAAAACTCTTTGCGCTCAGGGTGAGGTGGTGGAAACTGGCGACTACTTTTCAGCAGTTAAAGAAAAAGGCTTTTAGGCGAGACGAGCCAGGACTCCAGGACAAGACTCGTGCACACCAGGCCCTCACGCCGGCAGTGGCTTCCCCCTGGTTTCCGGTCCTGCAAACGGCGTGACTATCAATCCAACGACGTAGATAAGCGACATCGCAGCCGCAGCAGTGCCGCCAAAAAAGGAAATCAACCAACCTGCCAAGAGCGGACCCAACGCTGCGACACTTCGCGAACTATTGCAAACCAGGCATATTGCCGAGCCTCGGACGCGCGTCGGAAACAGCTCGGGCAGGTAGATCGTCATCCACGCGAATTGGCCCCGCTGAAAAAGCCGTTCACGGCGGCCATGATGAGTAGTGCGCGACTGTCACTGATCAATAGAAAAAAGCACAACGAGAGTACCAGCGCGCCCAGGTAGTACAGCCAAGTTGTTGGCTTGCGACCTAGGATATCGGCCAATAATCCCAGCACAAGATAACCGGCGATCGAGCCAGCGCTGAACATAAGTCCTACCAATGAAGACGATAGTTGGGATGGGTATCCCGCGTTGGTTGGTAACTGTGCGGCATACTGTGGGATCCACATGGACGCAGACCACCAGCCTACGACAGTGGTCAAGGACATCAACAGCAAAAGCCCGACTCGGCGTCGCAGTTCGGGTTCCGACAAAATGCGAGTCACAGTGAACTGCACAAGTTCCCGGTCCTGTGGGGAGACACTGCCCATTTCCAAGCGCTTCTGCGCTTCTCGCCGGCCCTGGTTGGCGGCAACCCATAGAGTAGGCTCGTCCACCCAACGGCGAACGTATAGTAGTAGGAACGCGGGCAGGATGCCGATGACAAACATATAGCGCCACGATGACGGCCCAAACGGATTCAGGAAAAGCCAAATGCCCGATGCGAGGAGCAAGCCGAATCCGTAAGCGGAGTGCAGTGCACCGGCAGCCCGCCCTCGCGACGCAGGTCGCCAAAACTCGGCCACGATCGCCGCGCCCGGTCCCCATTCGGCACCTAGCCCGATCCCCGTAAAGAAGCGGAAGATGAGCAGGGACCAGTAGTCCCAGGAGAGCGCGGTCAGCCCTGCAAAAACGGCGTACCACAGGATCGAGAGCATGAGCGTGCGTCTGCGACCGACATAGTCGGCGAGCACACCCGCTGCGACTCCGCCCGCAGCCCATCCCAGCAGCGTCACCGTGAGCAGGCCCCCCATATATATCGAGGCCCTTGGCAACCTGTCCAGCGCGAGCAGTTGATGTAAGGCGGGCGTCATCACCAGGACGAGTGCATAGGTTTCATATCCATCGAACATCCACCCCAGCCATGAGGCGGCCAGTGCTCTCCAGCCGGCTTTGCCAATCGAGGTGGTCCGCGATTCCGCTCTAGCGACCGTTGCTGCCATAAGTGCTGGCCCCTTATGTTAGACAATCCTCTGGCTCGAATCTTACTTTCGGTCAGACACAGAAGGAACCGAATCAGCTCGAAATGCGCATAGCGTGCAAAGTCGGTTCCGGATGGCTATCCGCAGAAGTGGCTTTGCTTGGTATTTTCGATTCAAACCATGCCCGATAACTCCTGGTCGGCTACTCTGAAGTTGAGCCTCTTGCCGATGTCCCAACTTCCTGTTTGCCCGTGACACGACCATAATCTTGACCACCCTCTGGTCTGTCGTCGGTGCTATCGGCTACTTACGCCAATAATGATGCTATTTGGTTATTTGTTGGACGGACTAGAATCGTGAAACGCGCTCGTGCAGTCGGGAAGAAATGAGGAGCGTTTGATCTATGGTGCCGGGAGCCAGTGAAAGCCTCTGGGTCGCCGAGCGGCGAGAACGTCTCGGCACGCTGCCTCGCCGGCTCGGAATCGGGCCGTCTACCGCGCTGATTGTCGGTTTCATTATTGGCAGCGGCATCTTTCGTTCTCCAAGCCGAGTCGCTCTTGAAGCCGGGAGCGCGCGTGTGGCGTTGCTGGCTTGGGCCCTTGGTGGCGCGATTGCGCTTGCCGGCTCGTTATCGTTGGCTGAACTTGGCGCAATGTTTCCACGTGCTGGCGGCGTATACGTCTTCCTCTACGAAGCTTACGGGCCAGCGATTGCGTTCTTAAAGGGTTGGGTGTACCTGCTTATTGGCCCGTCTGCGTGGGCTGCGCTCGCGTTGATTTTTGCTGAGTATGCGCGAAATTTTCTGCCCATGAGCGAAATGGGCGTTCACCTTCTTGCTGTTGTCCTGATTGCAATGCTGGCGGCAATCGGCTGTCGCTCCGTCTCGCTCGCCGCTTGGGTGCAGACCATTTCAACTTGGGCCAAGGTCATGGCGCTACTAGGCATGGCTCTGGCTATGTTTTTCTTAGGCCGCAACAACCTTGGCCAAGTCGGCATCGGCGCAGAGCATTGGCATGGTCTAAGCGGGCTTGGACTAGCGCTCGTTCCAGTCATGTTCGCATACGACGGCTGGAATGGTTTTACCGCGATGTCGGGCGAGGTGCGTGATCCCGGTCGAACGATACCGTTAAGTTTAACTATCGGAGTGCTAACTGTTACTGTAATTTACGTCATAGCTAATCTTGCTTACTTTTCCGTTCTGCCCTTTGCGTTTATGCAAACATCGAATCAAGTAGCGGCGGATGCGGTCGTTGTGATTGCCGGCCGAGCAGGCGCATCGGTCATTTCCTTGCTAGTAATGCTTGCGACGTTCAGTTCGCTCAATGCGACTGTCATCACGGATCCGCGCATTTGCTTCGCCATGGCTGAGACGGGGCTCTTCTTTCGCTCAGTAGGCCGCGTACATCCTCGATGGGGTACACCGTACGTTGCTATTGCGCTCAACGCATCATTGGCGTGTGCATACTTGCTCGGTCGCAGTTTCGATCAGCTCGCAGAGGCGTTCGTCCTGGGAGTGTGGCCGTTCCTAGCGCTTGCCGTTGCCGCAGTTCCAGTGCTTCGGTGGACCCGTCCGGAATTGCCGAGACCGTATCGGACAGTGGCCTACCCGGTGCTGCCGGTTTTATTCGTTCTCGCTTCAGTTGCAATGATGGTGAACGCGCTGTATAGGCACCCGATTTCAACAGCGATTAGCTTCCTCATATTACTGATCGGGCTCCCGGTCTACTGGGCCTGGAGGAAATTTGCTCCGCCAATGACCAGAGATAATTAGCTTGCTTTGCCAACTTCCGCATCCCTCGATTATTTGTGGACGCGACTCGGCGCCATATTTCATCCGAATGCATTTCCCGACGTCGCAGCGGTGCAGTTAAGGTGGGCGGAGGTCGAGAGAGAACACGTCGAGTTTGTGAATCGCGTCACAAACGAATCCTTGGGAAGGATGCTTCCTGTTCGCACAACACAAATCAGTTTGGCACACCTGATGCAACATCTGGCGAACCATTCCACTTACCACCGGGTCAAGTCTCGTTAATGATGAGGCAGCTTGCCGCTGGGCCGGTCGCCACCGACTTCGCCCTGTTTTTACTGGAGGGACGCCGCGAGGCAGCCGGTGCACGCTAGTCTACTCAACGAAGATTTGATACAGCCGAAAAAGCTAGAGATGGGCATCTCCCACCGTACCGGTGGCCGCACTGAGCATTTCGATTGGGGCTGGCACGAGATAACTCCCGGATGGTCAATCCGGAAATTACAATCTGCCTGCTGCTAGTCTGAGAAATCCGCTCCGTTTTGTTGATGCTTGCTGGAACATGCCTGAGAATATTGACATGGATTCAGGCAACGAAGCGATGATTCTTGTCACGGGCGCCACCGGACACATTGGACGTGAGCTATGTCGCCTCCTGACAGAGGCACGCAGGCAAATCTTGGCAGTTGATCTGAATCAAGACAAAACACAGGATGTCCGAGCGTGCGATCTCCGATTGAAGAGTCAAATATCGGCACTGTTTCAAGACCAGTCGGTTCGAGCGGTGATCCACCTCGCTGGCATTCTGCCGAGCGCGTTCCAGAGCGATCCTTTGACAGGAGCGGATGTTAACCTCAGCGGATCTGCGGAGCTAATGCGTCAGTCTCTGGCCGCAGGCGTCCAGCGCTTCATATTTGCGAGCTCGATGAGCGTTTATGGCTCGCTTCACGCTCAGCGACCAGTGACTGAAAACGATGAGGCGGGGCCGGATGACGTGTACGGTGCCTCCAAGAGGACCGTTGAATTGATTGGTCAGAGCCTCTCGGAAAAAAGGGCATTTGAGTTTGTGGCTCTGCGAATTGCCAGGGTTGTTGGGCCTGGTATTAAGAAGACATCTTCTCCGTGGCGCTCCCAGATCTTTGAAGCAGTTCCGCAGTCGGAATCGATCCGTATTCCATTCTCACCCGACGCGATGCTTTCGCTAGTACACGTCGAGGATGTTGCACGCATGCTGTTCACTTTGGTTAAGGCAACGGAAGTGAATAGTTCTGTTTACAACACGCCGGCGGAAATTTGGGAAGTGAAAGAGCTAAAGGACTTAGTTGAGAAGCTTCGTGGAATTCGCGTAGAGCTCGGGCCAAAAGGCGCTTGGGGCGGACCAATGTGCGACGGCAGCCGCTTCGCGCGAGAATTTAAATTTCGTCTTCGAGAGCTCCGTGACCATCTTTCAGGCAGCGCCAGAATTGATCGAGGTTCGCACGCATAGAACCCGTTTCCATCGTCTGCGCATATTGTTTCACCAGCAATCACCCCGGGGCTCACATCGGCTGGTTCTGGGCGAATCGTCGACAACCCTTACCTTACCGGATTGGATTATGGAAGGGTTGCCCGTGATCCGACCAGAATGGGGTCCGATGATCCAAGCAACCAAAATTCTAGACACACTGAATTGTCCAGCTATAATCTGCAGCCCATGACCCATACAGAAGAGAATCGATGGTCTCGCAGAGCGTTCATGAAAAGCGCCTTGGCGGGTGCGCTGGGCAGCTTGATTGCCGGAATTGACAAAGGCGTGTATCGCGCTGGGATCGGTCACCAACAAAAGCCACAGGCCTCGAGTTTAACCAAGCTGAGTCTCAGCGAGGCCTCTCAACTGGTCCGCAGCAAGAAAGTGTCGCCAGTCGAATTGACACAAGAGTGTTTGAGCCAGATAGAGCGACTCAACTCAAAGCTGAACGCCTTTATAACCGTGACGGCTGACTCGGCACTTGCGCAGGCTCGGAAAGCAGAAGATGAGATGCAACGAGGCCGTTGGAGCGGCCCGCTCCATGGAATCCCGATTGCCTTGAAAGACTTGGTTGATACCGCTGGAGTGCGTACCACAGCAGCCAGCGGGTTATTCAAAGATCGTATTCCCACCCAGGACGCAGAGATTGTCCGACGTCTGAAAGCTGGCGGAGCGGTGTTTTTGGGCAAGCTGAATATGCACGAGTTCGCCTACGGTGGTAGTTCCGTGATCAGTTATTTTGGCCCAGTTCGGAATCCCTGGGACCCCGCTTATAGCCCAGGCGGCTCGTCCGGCGGGTCTGCCGCCGCTGTCGCAGCGGAACTCTGTTACGGAGCAATTGGTTCCGATACCGGAGGATCCATCCGTCTGCCGGCAGCTTACTGCGGCATCGTCGGACTCAAACCCACATACGGTCGCGTCAGCACAAGGGGCGTGATACCACTTGCCTGGTCCCTCGACCACATAGGTCCCATGACGCGCACGGCGATGGATGCCGCTTTGATACTTCACGTCATAGCTGGCTACGATCCAGATGACACAAGCAGCACGGATACACCCGTGCAAGATTATGCAGCCGGATTGGAGGCCAAGACCTCGTCCCTGCGTATAGGCATACCTCGCGCCCACTTTTACGAGGGACTTCATCCCGAGATTCAGGCGGCCATGGACAACGCCCTTTCAGTACTTGGGAAACTTACGTCGTTTCAGCAGAAGATTGAAATGCCGGCACCTAACGATGACGCGATTCTTATTTTGAAAGTGGAAGCCTATGCGTACCACCGGGAGTACGTTTCGAAGACTCCCGAACTCTATCAGCCTGAGACTTTGAAGAGAATCCGTGCTGGAGCAGAGCTTAGCGGGGCGGAGTATATAGATGCCCAACGGCGGCTAGACCAATCCCGGCGCTCGATCTCCAAGGTATTTGACGCAGTGGACCTTGTGGTTACACCCACTACTCCCGTACCGCCATTCGCGATTTCAGAGCTTCTAGCGGACCTGGACCATCTTAGGGCCAAGGAGGTCCTAACGTTACCCAACACTCGGCCATTCAACCTGCTCGGCCTGCCCACGGTCTCCGTTCCCTGTGGTTTCACGAGCGGGGGTTTGCCGATCGGTATGCAGATAACTGGTCCACCTGGAGGTGATGCGACTGTTCTTCGGTTGGCCTATACCTACGAGCAAGCGACAGAGTGGCACAAGCGCAGACCGAATTTAGGCTGAGACTGTATTGTCGGCAACCCTTAGTGCGACCTGGAAAGCTGCTGAAAATGATTGTCTGGAGAGGAGGAACTCGATCAGACCTTGCGTCCCATCGCAGGTAGCCTACAAGGCAGAGCGGGGAGGTAACGAACTGTTCTGGAGCCCTTGGAAAATGTATCCACGCTCGCAAGAGCGGCGCCGAAACCGTGAGGCAACGGTGTATCTGCCAGCATTAGGTGGAGAAGGGCCTAGGCTTGATCGTACGATCAGAATATACAAATGCTCGCAAGCGTCGTCAGCCGAAGAGAGCCTAAAATGCTGCGCGGCTCTTCTTGCAGTGAGCACAGAGGCTTAAGGGTTCTCTGTCATGGGTAATCAACACTGCCGGCGTAGAGAGCAGATCTAACCGATCGCGTCATTTCAGCGGAACAGGGTAAGCCCGTAGCGCTCCTCGCAAGGGGAAAGTCCATCGCAAGATGGCACCGATGGCGATGCGGGTAACGGAAATGGGAGCAAGCGAAAGCTGCCCTGTAACGGGGCAGATAGAGGTTGCGCCCCCTCGTGGGGACAAGATCACCTCGCCGGAAACGGAGCTGA
>WNGL01001972.1_pt1 | contig 41300 bp, 37 predicted proteins | sample 5400591 | NCBI WGS metagenome assembly WNGL01 (sample SAMN13153377, study PRJNA577476) | soil metagenome | isolation source: 80 cm soil or saprolite under Garry oak tree replicate 1 | place: USA:California | collected 2016-06-15
TCGATCACAACCCGCCCGTGCTCGAGATCGAACGCGGCGCGTTCGCCGAGCGCCGCGATGGCAGTCGCGTCGGCGAGATCCACACCTTCGTGACCCGCCTTCCACGCGACAGCCCGATACATGGCGCCCGTATCGACGTGTCTGTAGCCGAGACGCGCCGCAACCGCGCGCGCGACGGTGCCCTTCCCCGCGCCTGAGGGCCCGTCAATCGCCACGATGACTCGTTTGGCTCCAACCTCCGACATCCGGCCTCCGGCAGCCGATCTCGCCGTCTTCGCCGCTGCGCGGGTACGGCGTGCAGGCTGTTATTATCGCCGCGCATGCGTCTCGCGCGACGCGTAATCGCGATCTTTCTCCTGGCGGTGCTCGCAGCCGCACTGTTCGCGGTACGCCCCTACGCGCACGGCGCCGCGTTCGTCGTCCGCGCCGCAGGTTTCGACGGGGTGCCGCGCCGGATGGCGTCGTGGGACACGGCGGAGGTGCTCGAAGGCGATCTGACGGTGACATGGCGGCACGGCAGCCTGCGCGGCCGCCAGTACCTGCCGCGGAACGGCCACCGGCGTCCGATCCTGATGGTGCCGGGCGTGCACGCCGCCGGCATCGATGAGCCGCGCCTCATCGGATTCGCGCGGCAGATCGCGGCCGAAGGGCACCAGGTGATCACGGTGCAGCTCGACGATCTCGCGCACTACATGATCACGACCCGCACCACCGACATGATCGAGGACGCGGCGATCGCGGTCTCCAGCACTGCCGGGCCGGGTGGCGGACCCGGTCCGATCGGCATGATCGGCATCAGCTTCGGCGGCGGCCTGTCCATCGTGGCCGCGGGGCGTCCCTCGCTGAAGGATCGCGTCGCCTGGGTGATGGCGTTGGGTGGCCACGCCGATCTCCCGCGTACGCTGAGGTATCTGTGTACCGGCATTCAGGCGGACGGCGTCGTCCGGCCGCCGCACGACTACGGCCTGGCGATCGTCCTCCTCGGCGCCGCGGGTCACGTGGTCCCGCCGGGGCAGGTGGCGCCCCTCCAGGAGGCCATCGCGTCGTACTTGGAAGCCTCGCGCCTGGATATGATCGACAAGCCGAAGGCCGTCGTCGAGTTCGCGCGCGCGAAAGCGCTCGAGGCACTGTTGCCCCAGCCGGCGCGGACGTATATGGGTTACGTGAACGCGCGCGACGTGGCGCGCCTGGGTCCGATCCTCCTTCCGCACGTGTCGCAGCTCGGCGGCGATCCGGCGCTCTCGCCGTCACGCTCTCCCGCACCGTCCGTCCCGGTGTACCTGCTCCACGGCACCGACGACAACGTCGTGCCCGCGATCGAGTCGACGCTGCTCGCGCGGGATTTGCGGGCGCGCGGCGTGCAGGTTCACGTGCTGCTGACGCCGCTCATCACGCACGCCGAAGTCGACCGCGGCTCGACGGCGTCTGCGATCTGGCGGCTGATAGACTTCTGGTCGCGGGTGCTCGATGACTAGAAGCCAGAAGCCAGAAGTCAGAAGGCAGGAGACAGAAGGCAGGAGAGCGCTGCGGCCCGAGCGAAGCGACGGAGTGAAGCCGCGCGAAGCGCGGCCGCCGAGCGAGAGCGAGCGGGGGTGGGGCCCCTCGAGCACTGATAAATGTCAGCGCCTTCAGAAAATCCTCTCCGCGGCCGGGGTTGCGTCGCGGCGTCTGTCCGAGGAACTGATCGCGCAACGGCGCGTGCAGGTCAACGGGCAGACCGTGACCGCGCTCGGCACGAAAGCGGATCCCGAGGTCGACGAGATCAAGGTCGACGGCCGCCGCGTCCGTGCGGTCACGCGCCGGCGCTACATTCTGCTCTACAAGCCGCGCGGCTACATCACGACGCGGAGCGATCCGCAGGGACGCCCGACCGTGATGGATCTTCTGAAGGGCGTCCACGAGTATGTCTATCCAATCGGGCGGCTCGATTACGACTCGGAAGGGCTGCTGCTGCTCACCAACGACGGCGAGCTCGCGGCGCGTCTCACCCATCCTCGGCACGAAGTGGACAAGGTCTATGAAGCGCGCGTCCGCGGCGTGCCCGATCCACACGTCCTCGAACGCCTCGAGAAGGGCGTCACGATCGACGGGCGCCGCACGGCGCCCGCGCGGGTGCGCGTCTCGGAGCCGCAGCAGCGCCCGTCCGGCGAGCAGACCGTCGTCGAGCTGACGATCCACGAGGGGCGCCAGCGGCAGGTCCGGAAGATGTTCGAGGCCGTCGGCCATCCCGTCGTCCGCCTGCGGCGCGTGCGCATCGGACCGATCGAAGATCCCGACATTCCGGCGGGGCATTGGCGGGAACTGACGCCGCAGGAGCTGGCGCGCCTGCGGCGCGCCGCGAAATTAGTGAATTCGTGACTTGGTGAGTGGTGAATTGAATTCACCGCGATCTGCATTCACCAATCACGAATTCACGAACTCACCAATTGCATGCCTCAGTGGACAGTCTCGTCCGGCGCGACCGCGTCCGCCGATTCGGTCGCGCTGGGCGAGGCGTCTTCTGACGCCGCATCGAACGGCAGCGGCGACGTGGTGACGGTGGGCTCGGCGAGGCCGGGAGGCAGCTCGAAGCCGAGCGCGTCCGACAGCTCTTCGACCTTCGGCAGGTCCGTGATGTCCTTCAGACCGAACCGATCGAGGAAATCGCGGGTCGTTCCATACATGAACGGACGTCCGACCACCGGCTTCCGTCCGACGGACTTGATCAACTTGCGCTCGATCAGCGTCTGCAGCACGCCGGCGCTGCTGCTGACGCCGCGGATCTCGGCGATTTCCGGCGCCGTGACCGGTTGCTTGTAGGCGATCACCGCGAGCGTCTCGAGCGATTGCACCGACAGTTTCGATGTCGTGCGCTCGTGGAACAGCTTGCGCACCCACTCGTGCAGCTCCGGCTTGGTCGTGACCTGATATCCGCCGGCGACCTCGACAATCTGCAGGCCGCAGGGGCGATCGTAGTCGGCACGCACCGCCGCGAGCGCGGCGTCGACGTCCTCCTTCGGCTCGCCGTCGAGCAGTTTGTAGAGGGTCTTGGCGGCAATCGGCTCGGGCGACGCGAAGATGAGTGCTTCGATGATGGGTTTTAGATAGTCGGACACTGTGGTTCCCTCACGTACTCACGGTTACATCACAAAGGTCACGAAGGTCACAATGATCACGAAGCCACCTAGTCTTTGTGATCTTTGTGATCTTCGTGCGAAGGCCGTGGCCCGTCCAGCGTGTGAGCAGCGGCCGCATTTGCGAGACGCTCCGCATGCACCTGCTCCGGATCGTGCAGCGGCCGCGGCGCGTCGGCCGGCCGCGCGCGCTTGTAAATGCGAATCGGTCCGAACACGCCGCTCTGGAACACGCGAATCAGCTTCAGACGGATCATCTCGAGCAGTGCCAGAAACGTGACGACGAGCCCGGCTCGCGTCTGCACGTCGTCGAAGAAATCCTCGAAGCCACACGCCTCGGTCTCCGACAACCGCTCCATGAGCTGCTCGATGCGCACCTCGATCGGAATCTGTTCCGACGGCAGATAGAGCTTCGGCCGCGCCTTCGCGCGCTCGACCACGGCGCGGAAGGCGCTGATCAGGCTGAAGAGATCGACCTCGATCTCCGGCTCCGGCGGTTCGCCGGCGATCTCGGCGATCGGGCCATCGGACCGCGTCCACTGCGCGCTGCGGATCGTTTCACGCTCGTGGAGCAGCTCCGCTGCGGCCTTGAATTTCTGGTGTTCCAGCAGGCGGCGGATCAACGCCTCGCGCGGATCCTCTTCCGGGTCCTCCTGCGCTGGATCCGGCCGCGGCAGGAGCATGCGCGACTTGATGTGAATCAGCGTCGCCGCCATGACCAGGAACTCGCCGGCGACGTCGAGATTCATCTCCTGCATCAAGTCGATGTACTCGATGTACTGCGCCGTGATCGTCGCAATCGGGATGTCGTAGATGTTGAGCTCGCTCTTTTTGATCAGGTGCAGCAGCAGATCGAGCGGGCCCTCGAAGTTCCACAGGCGAACGGGGTACGCCTCGAGAATGGATTCGAATTCCTGTTCCATTACGCGTACCTCAGTTTGACCGCGGTCCTGACCCGTTCCATTGTCTCGTCCGCCACGACCCGAGCCTTCTTCGATCCTTCGTGCAGGATCTCCTGAACCATTCCCGGCTTCGCCAGGATTCCGGCACGGCGCGCGCGAATCGGATCGAGATGCGCGTTGAGCGCCTTCGCGAGCTTCGTCTTGACCTCGACGTCGCCGACCGTACCGGCGCGATATCGCGACTTCAGATCCTCGACTTCGGCGAGATCCGGATTGAACGTCTCATGGTAGACGAATACCGGATTGCCCTCCACCGTGCCAGGAATGTCCGCGCGGACGCGCTTGGGATCCGTGTACATCTGCATGACGCGCTTCTTGACGGTGTCCGGATCGTCGGACAGATGGATCGTGTTGCCGAGGCTCTTGCTCATCTTCTTGTCGCCGTCGAGGCCGGGCAGGCGCGAGACCGCCGTCAGCAGCGGCTGCGGCTCGACGAGCACGTCGCCGAAGACGTTGTTGAACCGGCGTACCGCCTCGCGCGAGAGCTCGAGGTGCGCGACCTGGTCGGCGCCGACCGGAACGAAGCGCGCATCGTACATCGTCACGTCGGCCGTCTGCAGCAGCGGATAGCCGAGAAACCCATACGTGGACAGGTCGCGGTCCTTGAGGCTCTCCTGCTGCTCTTTGTACGTCGGGACCCGCTCGAGCCAGGGGACGGGAACGACCATCGACAGAAGCAGGAACAGCTCGGCATGCTCGGGGACGAGCGACTGCACGAAGAACGTGCTCTTCTCCGGATCCAGGCCGGCGGCGATCCAGTCCGCGACCATCTCGTAGGTGCTCGAGACGATGCGGCTCGTGTCCGCGTACTCGCTCGTCAAGGCGTGCCAGTCCGCGACGAAATAAAAGCACTCGTACTGATCTTGGAGCGGCACCCAGTTCTTGAGCGCGCCGGCCAGGTGGCCGAGATGCAGCTGCCCCGTCGGACGCATGCCTGAGACGACGCGCGCCTTCACGGCAGCAGGATCCTCAACAACAGCATGGTGGGCGGCATGATCAGCGCGCTCGCAATGCCCGTGAGCAGCAGCGCGTACAGCACGATGAAGCCGTACTGGCGCAGCCGCGAATACGTGGCGGCAGCCCGCGGCGGCAGTAGCCCCAGCATGACGTTTCCACCATCGAGCGGCGGCACCGGGATGAGATTGAAAAACGCGAGCAGCAGATTGATCTCGACGGCGAGGTACAACACGCCGGTCAACGTCGACGCCGGCGTCTGTCCACCGGAGGCGAACCCGGCGAACAGACGCAGGATCATCGCCGCGACGACCGCCTGGAGCAGGTTGCTGACGGGCCCCGCTGCCGCGACCATCATGAAGTCGCGCCTCGGATGCCGGAGATTCCGAAAACTCACCGGCACCGGTTTCGCCCAGCCAATGAGCGGAAGGTGGCTGAAGGCCGCGATGAGCGGCAGCAGCACGGTGCCGATCGGATCGATGTGCACGAGCGGATTCAGCGAGACACGTCCGAGCACGCGCGCCGTCGGATCGCCGAGGCGGTCGGCGGTCCAGGCATGCGCAGCCTCGTGCACCGTGAGCGAAATCAGAAGCACGCCGAAGCCGATGACCGCGGCGACAGGATCGATATTCAACGATGTGTGGGACTCAAGAATACGTCAGAAACGCGGCGCTCTCAACAGTAAACGACGGGCCCGGCTGAGATCGCGCTTCCGTGCCGCATTCAATGGCGGGAAGGACAGGTCGAGCCCCTCCAGCGCTTCGATCACCACGCGCGCGACGATGGCCCGGGCGCGTTTCTTGTCATTCGCGGGAACCACAATCCACGGCGCGTGCGGCGTCGCGGTATGCCGGATAGCCTCGTCGTAGCAGGCCATGTACTCACGCCAATGGCGGCGCTCCTCCACGTCCTGCATCGAAAACTTCCAGTTCTTTTCGGGGTCATCGAGCCGCGCGAGGAATCGGCGGCGCTGCTCGCCAGGTGAGATGTGCAGGAAGAACTTGCGAATCACGAACCCGTTGCGCGCCAGGTACCGCTCGAACCCGTTGATATCCTCGAAGCGCTCGCGCCAGACGTGCCTGGTCGCCATCGGCAGCCGCTGCTTCTCCAGAAGCTCCGGGTGGACGCGGACGACAAGCGTCTCTTCGTAATAGGAGCGATTGAGGATGCCGATCCGTCCGCGCTCGGGCAGGGCTTTCGCCGCGCGCCAGAGAAAGTCGTGATCGAGCTCCTCCGCCGAAGGCGCCTTGAACGCATGCACGCTGCAGCCCATCGGATTGACTCCAGACATCACATGTTTGATCGCGCCGTCTTTGCCTGCGGCATCCATGGCTTGAAAGATCAGGATCACACCCCATTCGTCCTGCGCGTAGAGCTTCTCCTGCAGCGCCGACAGCCTGTCGATATCGGTCCGCAGGAGCGCCGTCGCGTCCTCGTCGGATCGGATCCCGGCGCCGTCCGCCGGATCGTGGTCCTTCAAATGAAAACCCCGGCCGCTGGTGATCACGCAATGTTTCAGCTTCATGCCTGACCCGCGAAATAGGCGAGCACGCGGTCGGCGCATTTCGCCCCGACGACCGCGGCCAGATCCTCACGCGTGGCGCGCCGCACGCCGGCGAGGCTTCCGAACGCGACCAGCAGCGCTTTCCGCCGCCGCGGGCCGACCCCGGAAATCTGATCCAGATCCGATCGAAGGTCGCGCTTCGCGCGCGAGTGCCGATGGAAGGTAATCGCGAAGCGATGTGCTTCGTCGCGGATCCGCTGAATCAGCAGGAGCGCCGGGCTGCCCGGCTGGAGCGCTATCGGGTCGTCGTGCTCGCGCGTGAACAAGAGCTCCTCTTTCTTCGCGATGCCGACCGCCACCAGATTCGCGAGCCCCAGCTCCTCCAGCGCCGCATACGCCGCCGACAGCTGCCCTTTGCCCCCGTCGATGACGATCAGATCGGGGAACGGCCCGCCATTCTCGAGCACCGCCCGGTACCTTCGTCGCACGACCTCCTGCATCGAGGCAAAGTCGTCGAGGATGCGGCCAGAGGTCAGAGGTCGGAGGTCAGAGGCCAGGTCCGGGCCGCTGGCCTCTGATCTCTGGCCGCTGGCCTCTGATCTCTGGCCTCGGATCCGGAACTTCCGATACTCCCCCCGTTTCATCCGGCCGTCCTCGCAGACGACCATCGACGCCACGGTCTCGCTGCCCTGGATGGTGGAGATGTCGAAGCACTCGATCCGGCGTGGGAGCGCGCGCAGATTCAGGACGGCGCGGAGCGTTTCGAGCGCATCGTAGTGCGCCACGACGGTCTCGTTGAAGCGCGTCTGATAGGCGACCTGCGCGTTGCGCGCGGCCAAGTCGAGCAGTCCGCGCTTCTCCCCGCGTTTGGGCACGACGAGCCGCACGCGCTGTTCGGAGCGATCGGTGAGCCACGCCTCGATCGTCTCGGCTTCGGCGGCGTTCAGCGGCATCGGCAGATGAATCTCTGGAGGCGCGGGTCTCTCGGCGTAGAACTGCTCCAGCGCGGCCTGGAGGATCTCCGTCTCCGATGCGGCGGCCTCCGGCCTCTGCCCTCCGACCTCTGGCCTCTGGCCTCCGGCCTCCGAACTCACCAGTTCGATCCGCTCGACCACCTTTCCGCCGCGGACCTGGAAGACCTGCACGACCGCGCCCGCGGGTCCGACCTTGATGCCGAACGCATCGCGATCGCCGAGCGCGGTTCCGGTCATCTTCTGCTGCCGCTGCTGCAGCGTCGCAATCGTCCGCAGCGCGTCGCGGAGCTGGGCAGCCTGCTCGAAGCGCTCGTGGGACGCCGCTTCCGTCATCCGCTCGCGCAGCTGCACGACCAGTTCGTCGTTGCGGCCCTCGAGGAACAGCCGTGTGTGCTGGACGGCGGACGCGTACTGCTCCTCGCTGCAGATCTCCCGAACGCACGGCGCGATGCACCGCCGGATGTCGTACTCGAGGCAGGGCCGCGCGCGCTCGCCGGTAATCACCTCATTGCAGGACCGGATGCCGAACAGCCTGTGCGTCAGCGACATCGTCCGCCGTCCGAGCTTCGCCGGCATGAACGGCCCGGCGTAGTAGTGATCGTCCTTTTCGACGCTGCGCGCAATCAGCACCCGCGGAAACGCCTCGCCCGTCGTCAATTGCAGGTAGGGGTAGTTCTTGTCGTCGCGCAGCAGGATGTTGTATCTCGGCGCGCGCTGCTTGATCAGGTGGTTCTCGAGTGCGAGTGCCTCGACGACCGAATCGGTCACGATGAACTCCAGGCGGGAGGCCTCGTCCAGCAGCGCGTCAATGCGCGGACTCATCCCCTGGGCGCCCAGGTAGCTCCGGACGCGGTCGCGGAGGACCTTCGCCTTGCCGACGTACAGAGTGGCCCCGGCCTCGTTGAAATAGAGGTAGACGCCGGGCTGTTCCGGCAGGCGCGCAATCCTTCCCTTGAGGTCTTGGATCGGCATGGACTAGACTGAGCGTTTTCGCGAACTCTCGAACCTTTTATTGTAGCAGCCGCATGACCTTTACCGGGCTCATCGGAAAGATCTGCATGTTCCCGTTACGCGCCATCATCGGCGCGTGTGTGGCACTTCGGATTCATCCGAACATCCTGACGTTCATGGGCGTGCTCATCAATTCGTGGGCGGCCATCCATCTCGCCAAAGGGCAGTTCGTGACCGCCGGCGTCATCATGATTGTCGCGAACATTTTCGACTTCATTGACGGCAAAGTGGCCGTCGAGCTGGGCGAGGTGAGCAAGTTCGGCGGCTTCTGGGACTCGGTGATCGACCGCTTCTCCGACATCGCGCTGTTCATCGGCCTCATCTATCTGTACTCCGATTCAGGACGTACGGATTACGCGCTGATCGCCTCACTGGCGATGATGTTCGCGCTGATGACGAGCTACACGCGGGCTCGTGCCGAATCACTGATTCCGAAGTGCAAGGTCGGCTTCATGGAGCGGCCCGAGCGGATCGTGCTCTTCATGATTGGCGCGTTCAGCAACCGGATGGCCGGCGTGGTGTGGGTCATCCTCGTGCTGTCGGTCTTCTCAGTGGCGGACCGCGTGATTCTGACGTATCGCGTACTGGAGAAGCAGCCCGAGCGACCCAATGCGATCGCGCACGCCCCGTTGCCCGTTCGCATGCTGTGGAACGCGTTCTTCTGGACGTTCGAACGTGCGACGTGGCAGTACGACGTGATGGTGATCGCGATCCTGGCGTTCGTCTGGCTCATGCCGCCCGACTGGATCGCCGATCCCATGGCGCACGGCAACGGCCCAATCGGCTGGCTGCTGGATCAAATCAGGGGACATTAATCACTCCCAACTGTTGGGAATTGGAAGTTGGGAATTGGAACTCTGCGACTTACACGTCGTCCCGCTCGTCGTGCAGGCCGAGGTCGAACGTCTTTCCTGTGAAATGAATGTCGTGCGTCGCGATCTTGTCGCGCAGAACCCGGCGCGCTTCGCCGTAGTACGGCTGCGGCACGGTCAATCGGCGCGCGAACGTGCGCCAGCGGTGCAGCAGCACGAGCGTGACGGGATTCCCCTCGCGCCAGGTCAGGCCGCCGATGCCTGAATACGGCATGAACCCGGTATCAGTCCACACCCCGTCCTCGTAGAAACCGCGACCGATCTTGAGACTGATCGGCAGCGCGTACACGTAGTAGACGAGCATCATCGACTCGCCGAACACGAACTTCGGATGCAGACGGAGAACGGCAAGCTTATAGACAATCAGCACGCCGAGCAGCGCGCCGACCCAGAGAAACAGCCGGTACAGTGGAGGCCGCGCCGGCGGCCACGTCAGCAGCGCCGACGATCGCAGTCTCGTGAACCGGAAATACTGGACAAAGATCCGTACGTTGATGACGAGGAACCCGACTCCGAGGACGAAGAGAAACGCGGACAGTAGCGCCGGACTCACATTCAGTACCTACCACCGCACACTAAACACCGCGCACCGCGCACCCCTACTGACCGAGCCGCGGATCGAAGCAGTGCCGGCACCGGGCCTCATATGTGCCCTGGGCGCCGACGAGGACGCGCTCGCTGCTGGCAACGAGCCGCTGCGTGTGGTTGGCGGGCGCGCCGCACACCATGCAGATCGCAAGAGTCTTGGTGATGTACTCGGCAATGGCGAGCAGCTGCGGCATCGGTTCGAAAGGCTTGCCCAGATAATCCTGATCGAGGCCCGCCACGATCACCCGCTTGCCCTGGTCGGCCAGCGTCGTACACACCGCCGGCAGCTCGGGATCGAAGAACTGCCCTTCGTCGATGCCCACGACCTCGGTCTCGGCGGCGACGCGTTCGAGCAGCTCGCGCGCCGAGGACACACTCTCCGCCTGGATCTGCATCGCACTGTGCGAGGTGATGTGGTCCTCGCTGTAACGGTTGTCGATACGCGGTTTGAAGATCTGAACCTTCCGCTTCGCGATTTGCGCGCGCCGCAGCCGCCGGATCAGCTCCTCGCTCTTGCCGCTGAACATGCTCCCGGCGACGACTTCGATCCAGCCGGCCCCCGCTCTGTGTGCTACATCCATTCTCAATCCGAGGGGCCTCGCCCCTCGGACTCCCCTACACGCTCGCTCGCGGGGGCCCCGACCCCGCTCCGCTCGCGTGGCTCACTCGCTGCGCTCGTTCGCATCCCTTGAAACCTTGCACCGTTTCTTCTGATATTCGCCCGACCCCCGTCGCCCGACCCCTGACCTCAGACCTTCTTCTGATACTCGCCCGTTTCGGTGCTGACGCGAATCACGTCGCCGATGCTGACGTGCGGCGGCACCTGCACGACGAGCCCGGTCTCGAGCGTCGCGGGCTTCACCTGCGCGCTGGCCGTCGCCCTGTTGATACCCGGCACCGTGTCGACCACTTTCAGATCGACCGTAATCGGCAGCTCGATGCCGACCGGCTCCTCGCCGTAGAACTCGACCATGATGGTCGATTCTGGGACGATGTAGGTCGCGTTGTCGCCGAGCACCTCGGCGTCGATGTGGATCTGCTCGTAGGTGCTCGTATCCATGAAGTGAAACGAATCGCCGTCGCGGTAGAGGTACTGCATCTGCCGCTCGTCGAGAATCGCGCGCTCGACGTCTTCCTCGGCGCGGAACTTGTTGTCGCCCTGGACACCCGTCCGGATGTTGCGCATCTTTGCCTGCACGAAGCCGCGCTTGTTGCCCGGCGTAAAATGCTGGAGGTCGAGGACCCTGAACAGGCCATTCTCGAGCTTGATCAGCATGCCCTTCTTCAGCCGCGTTGCCTGTATGGAAGCCATAGAGTCAGGAGATTGTCAGCGATACAAACCTAAAGGGTAACACGGACTTCGGGGGCAGGGGCTGAGGGCTGAGGCATAGGGCTAAGTGGTGAAACGCTGGAGCGGCGCTGACACGACAGCGGGTGTCGCTGAACGGGAACGTGGGCTCTGAACAAGAGCGACGGCACTAAACGAAGCCCAGCCCCCTGACTCAGCCCTCAGCCCCCTGCGCCGGGACCAGTGTTACGATCCTTGGATGGCCCGCGACTCCGTGAGGGACCTGCGCGCATGGCAGGAGCGGCTCGAGCGCCTCACGGCGCAGAACGCCTCCGCCTGGACCCCGCCGATTGACGTCTACGAGACCGAAGATCGCTACGTCATCGCCGCGGAACTTCCCGGTCTCTCGCGGGAGCAGATCGAGCTCGCGGTCCAGGAAAACAGGCTGACGATCCGCGGCACGCGCCAGGGCGGCACTCCCGAACCCGGGGCCCAGCACTACCACCAGGTGGAGCGCGGGCACGGATCGTTCCAGCGCGCGTTCGAGTTCGCGGATCGCGTTCAAACCGGCGGCGTGACCGCGGATCTTCGCGACGGCGTCCTGACCGTCACGCTTCCGAAGCTGCCCTCGCCGCCTCGGAGGGTAGAAGTCTCATGATTCGCCGCTCCCTCGTTGTCGTCATGTTTGTCTCGTGCGGCTTCGTGGCCGGCATGGTGATCACCGGTCGCACGCGCACCGCCGAGGACGCACGCGCGGAACCCAGGAGCGTTCAGCCGGCCGCCGCCGCATCGATCTCGTCCGCGTTGCCGGATCTCTCTGGCGTCGCCGCACGTGCGATCCCGAGCGTGATGAACATCTCGTCGCTCCAGATCGTCCGGCAGCAGAATTCCCCGTTCGCGTCGGATCCGCTGTTCCGGTATTTCTTCGGCGATCGCGATGATATGTACGGCGCCCGCAATCGCGTCGCGCAGAGTCTCGGGTCCGGCGTCGTCGTCTCGAGCGACGGCTATATCCTGACGAACAACCACGTTGTCGGCGACGCGCGCGCGCAGGTCTCGATCGTGATGACCGACAAGCGCGAGCTGAAGGCGAAGATCATCGGCGTCGATGAGTTCACCGACATCGCGCTGCTCAAGATCGACGCGCACACGCTTCCGGTGCTCCCCTGGGGCGACTCGTCGAAGCTCAAGGTGGCCCAGTGGGTGCTGGCAATCGGCAATCCGTTCCAGTTGAACCAGACCGTCACCCTCGGCATCGTCAGTGCGCTGGGGCGCAGTCTCGGTGGAAACCTGGCGACGTATGAGGATTTCATCCAGACCGACGCCGCCATCAACCCGGGCAACTCCGGCGGCGCGCTCGTTGACGTGCGCGGCGAGCTGATCGGCATCAATACTGCGATCCTGAGCGAAACAGGCGCCTATCAGGGCATCGGCTTCGCCGTCCCGAGCAATCTCGCCCGGCACGTGATGGACGATTTGTTGAAATACGGCGAGGTCCAGCGCGGCGCGATGCCGGGCGTCGTCGTCGCGTCGTTGACGACGCAGCTGGCCGACGAGCTCGGCGCGCCGAACACCACCGGCGCCCTCGTCAACCAGATGACGCGGGCGTCGGACGCGTACGCCGTCGGCCTGCGGCCGGGCGACATCATCCTCAGCTTCAACGGACGCCCCGTCGAGGACGCGTCGGCGTTCAATCGCATGCTCGCCGACTCCAAGGTCGGCACCGCCGCAAAACTCGGGATCCTGCGCGAGAGCCGACACCTGGAGGTTACGGTGCCGATCACGCGTTCGCGGAGTACGCGGGTGGTGCGATAGTCGGACGGGGACAGAGCGGAGGGCCCTACTTTCCCGCAAAGCGCCGCTTCAACTCGTCGATGACCGCCATCCGGACGTCCCGAAGATCCTTGATGTCGCTGATCTCCGGGTTCTGCCGTGTGAGGAAACCGAGATTCGCCTCGCCGCCGGTCAACAGGAAATCGCCAATCGCGAGCGTATAGCGCGCCCCGGGATCGATCGGCCGTCCGCCAACGTGAAAGCCGTCGCTCTCCCGTGTGATCCCGGCATACTGAAGGAACCCGCCCGTTCCACGATTCTGCTCGCCAATCTGCAGCACCCGCGCGAGCAGCGCGCCGGTGAACGTCGCGCGGACGATGCTGCCGCCGAACGGCAGCACGCGGATGACGTCATACTGCGTGATTTGCCCGGTGGGCAATACGTCGTCAATGCGGATGGAACCGCCATTGAACAGGGAAAGATCGGTCGCGGCGTCGCGTCGCATGGCCTCCGCGATCAGTTCCGTGAGATTCGTCGGCCGGTTACGGACAGCTGATTCACGGCCGTCGAGCGCCTCGGGCGTCGTCGCGACCGTCTGCGACGGGTCGAAGCCTTCGGCTCGGAATCCCTGGAAGCCCAGGTCGACCCACTTCTTCACCTCGGCGGCGGTCCGCGGCGCTTCTTTGATGCGCCCGTCGATGCGCTCGAGGCGTGCCGACACGACCGGCCGCGCGCCTTTGCGCGGGATCTGCAGCGTGACGATCGCAACGGTCCGGACGTTGGCGTCCGCCTTCACGATCGGCGTGAAGGCCGGGCCGCGCTCGATCAGCCAGTTCTCATGCTCGTGCCCGCCGAGGATCGCGTCGATCTCCGGCACCTGCTCGGCGACCTGCTGATCGCCGGCGAGCGCAAGATGCGTCAGCGCGACGATGACGTCGCACTTGCCCTTCAATGCGGCGACCGCCGCGCGCGCCGCGTCGACCGGAGGCGCGTAACGCACCCAGGGCTGCTTGTTTGCGTCAATGGTGAGGCCCAGCAAGCCAAGCCGCACGACGCCGCCGCGCGCCCGCACCCGTACGATCGCGTGAGTCGCGATGCCAGGAAACGGGACGCCGTTCACATCCGTCACGTTGGACGAGACGAGGTGAAATCGCGATTCCGCCACGCGCGCATGAAACGCCGCTTCGGAAATGTCGAACTCGTGGTTGCCGAGCGTTGCCCAGTCGAGACCGAGGACGTTCAGCACCGCAACCATCTGCCGGCCGGCGAGCCGTTCGCCGCTCACCGTCGCCGTGCCGAGCGCCGACGGGGAGACGTAGTCGCCGGCGAGCACCGTCAGAAGTCCGGGGTGCTGCGCCTTCAGTCGGGCGCGGAGCGTCGCCACGCGCGCCAGTCCACCAGATTTGCCAGCCTCCACCGGCGTGATCTCATAGACGTCGTTGAAATGGAGAATTGTGACCGTCCTCGGCGCGGACTGGGCGTGGAGCGCGGGAGCGAGCCACCCGAACAGTACGAGGACAACGAGGCATCTGCGCACCATGCGCGGATTATATGGTTCTACGCCTCCCCGACACCGCCGCGCTGTCGATTGCGACGACGCGCCATTCCTGCTCGACGCCGACGGTGATGCCGATGCGGCGGCTCCACGCGATGGCGCGCGGCGCATCGCCCTGATCCTCGATCCGGAGCGGGCCGCGCGTCAGATCCACGCCGTTCTGGCGCAGCGTGACGCCGAGCGCCTTCGTGAGATTGCCGGGCCCGCGACACAGATCGTGCACCGCGAGCGCCGACGAACGTTTTTGCGGCCCGGCGCTCCGCCGGCGGCGCATGAGGGGCACGCCGTCCTTCGGCTCGAGCGCGCGAATGAGCACCGCGGCCGGCGAGCCCTCGGCTTCGGTCACCGCGTTGACGAGATAGTGAAGGCCGTAGTTCAGATAAACGTACGCGACGCCGGGCGCACCGTAGAGCGGCGCGTTGCGCGCCGTCGGCCCCGGCGCGGCATGGCACGCCGGATCGCTTTCGCCGATGTAGGCCTCCGCTTCCACGATGATGCCGGACGCGACGCCGCTGCGCGTCTCGTGAACGAGGACCTTGCCGATCAGATCCTGCGCGACATCCAGTGTCGGACGCGCGTAGAAGGAGCGTCGAAGAATCACACCGGGTTACCGCGCCGGAGCCCCGCGCGTTACGAGGGGTGAAGGCGGGCGATCGCGCGCTTCGCGGCGGATGCGACGGCGCTGTTCGGGTCCTTGGCCGCAGCCTGCAGCGCGGGCAGGGTCACATCGGATCCGATCGCGCCAAGGACGTTCGCCATGGCTTCTCTCACGTACGGATCCGTCTCCTGCAGCCGCGGAATGAGGAAACTGGCCACCGACGGTCCGAGCTCCACGAGGTACTGTTCGCCCTGCGGCATGATTTTCGGCGACGCCATGAGGTCGGCGATGCGTCCGACGTAATTGCGGCCGAGCTTCTGCAGCGCGAACGCCGCCGCGAGGCGTACCATCGCCGAGTCGTCGGTCGTGGCGTTCTTCTCGAGCGTCTCGATCGACGCCGCATCGCCGGCGCGTCCGAGTCCTTCCGTCGCCGCTCGGCGGATGTACGGATCCTTGTCCGGCAGGCGCTCCTTGAAGATCGCGACGCTCGCCGGCGATCCGATCTGCGCCAGCGCGTCGAGCGCCGACCACGCACCCTCCCCCTTCTTGTAGAACGCGAACTGCTCGGTCAACGCCGCGACGGCCCGGGGCTCATGGAGGGCGCCGAGCGCGCGCATCGCCGCGTACCGCACGTCGGCCTGCGAATCGTTGATCGCCTTGATCAGCGCGTCGCTCCCTTCGGCGAGTTTGAGCCGCCCAATCACGCGCGCCGCCCCGACGCGGACCGCCGTATCGTAATGATCGAGCGCCTTGATCAGCTTTTGTGTCTGGTCCGGCGTCAGCGGCGGCCGGGCGACGACCCCCGCGGTATAGATCGCGTCCAGCCGGACGGTGCCATTGTCATCGTCTACCGCCTGGAGCAGCGCGGTCACCAGTTCGGGAGGCACGGCGCGCGGCCAGACGACCAGCGGACCGAGATCGAACGCTTCTTGGGCGAACGCGGCGTTCCGCTTCTCGACGACGAAGCCGACCATCCGTCGCGATCGGACGTCCTGGTCGAGAAAGAAGGACAGTTCGGCGGCGATCGTTTCGAGCTGGATGTCTTCGACCGGATCCATCACGAGCGCCGCCATCGGCGCGATCGCCTCGGGATACCTGGCGTCGCGCAGCAGCCGCACGGCACTCAGACGGGTCTTCGGATCCGGGTTCCGCAGGTTCCGCACGACGTCGTCGAAGCGTATCTGCTGAGCAGAGGCGACCGTCGCACAGACGAACAGGCTTAGCGCAAAATGAATCGGTTTCATCGTTCGGCTTATCGGGGGGAGGCGCCCACAATCTTACACCCGGTCAATTCGCGTAGGCGTTCGAGCGCCCCGTGGCGAGCACGTCGCGCAGGTAGCGCCCTGTGTGGGATGCCGGGACCAGCGCCACCTGTTCAGGCGTGCCGATTGTCACGACATAGCCACCCTCATCGCCGCCTTCGGGACCAAGATCGACGATCCAGTCGGCGGTCTTGATGACGTCCAGGTTGTGCTCGATGACGAGGAGGCTATGGCCCGCCTGCAGCAGCTTCCTGAACGCGGCGAGCAGCTTCGCGATGTCGTCGAAGTGCAGGCCGGTGGTTGGCTCGTCGAGGATGTACAGGACGCGATCGCCGGTCTGCGTGGAGAGGTGCGCCGCAATCTTGATCCGCTGCGCCTCACCGCCCGACAGCGTCGTCGCCGGCTGGCCGAGACGGAGGTAGCCGAGGCCGATTTCGTCCAGGACCTGCAGCCGCCGCAGGACTTTCGGCGACGTGCTGAAGAACGTCAACGCTTCGCGCACCGTCATGTTGAGCACCTGATCCACGCCACGCCCGCGATACTTGACGTCGAGCACCTGCGGCTTGAAGCGTTTACCCTCGCAGACATCGCACGGCACGAAGACGTCGGCGAGAAACTGCATCTCGACCTTGACCTCGCCTTCGCCTTCGCACGCTTCGCACCGGCCGCCGGGCACGTTGAAGGAGAAGTGGCTCGCTGTGAGCCCGCGCGTCTTCGCGTCCTTGGTGGACGCGAACAGTTCGCGGATCGGATCGAACGCCTTCAGATACGTGACGGGATTCGATCGCGGCGTGCGGCCGATCGGAGCCTGGTCGACGAGCACGACGTCGCTGACGAACTCCGTCCCCTCGAGCTTGCGATGCATGCCGACGCGCCGATCCCAGTCGCCCTTGGACCGCTTCAGCGCCGCATACAGGACGTCGTGAACGAACGTGCTCTTGCCCGACCCGCTCACCCCCGTCACGCACGTCAGCATGCCGAGTGGAATCTCGACGTCGATGTCCTTGAGGTTGTGTTCCGATGCGCCGAGGACGCGCAGCCGCTGATTCGAGGAACGGCGCCGGGTCGCGGGCACCGGAATCGCGAGCTCGTCGCGAAGGTACTTCGCCGTCAGCGAGCGCGGTTCCTGCAGCAGGCCGTCGAGCGTGCCGGAAAATACGACGCGGCCGCCCTGCTCGCCGGCGCCGAGCCCCATATCGACCACGATGTCGGCGACGCGAATCATGTCGGCGTCGTGCTCGACGACGAGGACGGTGTTGCCCTGGTCGCGCAGCTGGCGCAGGATGGCGATCAGGCGGTCGTTGTCGCGCGAGTGCAGCCCGATCGACGGTTCGTCGAGCACGTACAGCGTGTCGACGAGCGCGGACCCGAGCGACGTCGCGAGGTTGATCCGCTGCGATTCACCGCCCGACAGCGTCGACGACAGGCGATCCAGCGTGAGGTAATCGAGCCCGACGTCGCGCAGGAACCCGAGGCGCTTCAGGATCTCGCGCAGGACCTTGTCGGCGACGGCGGCGTCCTTCTCCGACAGCGAAAGGGCCTGGAAGAACTGCTCCGCCTCGCGGACGGTCAGGTCGCACACCGCGTCGATGGTGCACCCGCCGACGCGGACATCGCGAGCCTCGCGCCGCAGCCGCGCGCCGCCGCACTCCGGGCATGTCAGGTATCCGCGATAACGGCTGAGGAAGACGCGCACGTGGACCTTGTACTTCTTGCGCTCCAGCCAGCGGAAAAACCCCTTCACGCCTTCCCAACCCGCGCCGTCGCCGTCGATCACGAACCGCTTTTCCTCGTCGGTCAGCTCGGTCCACGGCACATCGAGGCGCACGCGCTTCCTCGCGACACGCTTCAATTCGGCGAGCTGCGTCCGGTAATGAGGCTTGCTCCACGGCTCGATCGCGTTCTGCTGAATCGACTTCGCCGGATCGGGGACCACGAGGTCCATGTCGAGCTCGATGATGTTGCCGAAGCCGTGACACAGGGGACACGCGCCGAACGGATTGTTGAACGAGAACAGCCGCGGCTGCGGCATCTCGTACTGAATGTTGCACTCGCGGCACTCGAACCGCTCGGAGAACCTGTAGCTTCCGCCTCGAGTCGGACGATCCGTTTCGAGCGGAAGCTGGATCGCGAAGGCGGCGCCGCCTCCTTCGCTGTACGCGGTCTCGATCGAATCGGTCAGCCGGACGCGTACGTCGGCGTCGATCTTGACGCGATCGACGATCACCTGGAGCATCGACCGATCTTTCAGCGTGGCCGTGTCGACATCCTCGAGCGTCACCGTCCGCCCGTCGACATACAGGCGGCCGAATCCTTTGCGGCGCAGCGCGGCCAGCGTTTCGGTGGCGGGATCGACGAGATCGGGCAGGTCCGGCTGCGGCGCGGCCGCCTCTGTCTCCTCGCCGTTCGCCTCGTCGTCTTCCGGCTCCGGCTCAGCCGCCGGGAGCGGGGTGGTTGTGACGATCGGCATGTCGAATCCGATCAGGAGGCGCGTGCCCTCGGGGAGCGCGCTGAGCCGCGTCGCGACGACTTCCGGGGTCTCGCGGATGACCTCCTTGCCGCAGGACCGGCAATACGTGCGGCCGACGCGCGCGTACAGCAGGCGCAGATAATCGTGGATCTCGGTCGTCGTTCCGACCGTCGAGCGCGGGTTGCGGATGCTGTTTTTCTGGCGGATGGCGATCGCCGGGCAGATGCCTTCGATGCTGTCGACGTCGGGCTTTTCCATCCGCTCGAGGAACTGCCGGGCGTACGCCGACAACGACTCGACGTAGCGCCGCTGCCCTTCGGCGTAGATGGTGTCGAAGGCGAGCGACGACTTGCCGGAACCGCTGACGCCCGTCATGACGATCAACGAGCGTGACGGCAGCGTCACGTCGACGTTCTTGAGATTGTGAGTACGCGCGCCGCGGACCACAATCTGGCCTCGGGTGTGTGTGCCTGCCATCTAGGTGGAGAATTCCGGCGGAGCCGGAACAGTCCATCGTAGCGCGGCCGTGCCGGGGGTTCAACCTCGGCAGCCCAAACCGTGCTATTTTGTAGGGCCGCCAGACGACTGGCGGCGTCCGCACGCGCGCGGAGGGACCTTATAAGAGGGAGTTGTGTCAGTCCGTCTGTTTATCGGCAACCTGCCTTACTCGGCGACGGAGGCAGAGTTGCGCGAGCACCTGTCGAGCGTCGGCGTACCCACGTCAGTCGTCCTTCCAATCGACCGTGAGACGGGTCGTCCCCGCGGTTTCGCATTCGTGGACTACGCCGAGCGCGCGATCGCCGAAGAGGCGATCAAGCGATTCGATCAGCAGCCATTCAAAGGCCGCGGCCTTGCGGTGAGCGAAGCCCGGCCGCGGGAGGAACGCGGACCCGGTGGTCCGCGGCCCGGCGGCTTCGGCGGTCCGCGGCCGGGCGGACCTGGGGGCGGTTTCGCGCGTCCGGGTGGCGGCCCGAGCGGCTACGCGCCGCGGCCTGGTGGTTTTGGCGCGCCGCGACCCGGCGGTCCAATGGAGCCGGGCGGCAACCGGAACCGCAACTTCGGACCTGACGCTCCGCCGAAACATAAACGGAAGCCGCCGAAGGAGCGCGACCGTCCGAAAGGCCCGATCAAGCAGCGGCCGGTATCGAGCCTGTATGACGCAGACGAGGATTGGCGCGCACTCGACGCGCCCGTTGATGAGCCGGAAATCGACAATATCGCCACACACAAGGACGTCGACGACAAAGACGCCAAAGAAGAAGACGAGGGCGGCGAAGAATGACAACCCACGTCAAGGTGCTCGGCGTGCTCTACATCGCGCTCAGCCTGTTTGGGTTGATGGCCGCGCTGTTCCTGGGCCTCGCGGTCGGCACCGCAAGCGGCATCGTCGGCCTGAACGCGGACGCGAAGGACGCGGCGATTGCGCTTCCGATCATCGGTATCGCAGGGACGATGCTCGTCTTCTTTCTCGTCGCACTGTCGGTCCCCGGCCTGATCGTTGGGATTGGCCTGTTGAAGTTCCACCCGTGGGCGCGCATCCTGGGCATCGTTCTCTCCGTGATCAACCTGATCCACATCCCCTTCGGCACCATCGTCGGCATCTACGGACTGTGGGTGTTGTTCAATAAGGACACGGAAAAGCTCTTTACCTCAACGCCTCCCGCCGCGGTCTGAACATAGAGTCCGCAACCCAAATTCCCAATCAAGGTGGCGATCAGCGCGCCAGACAGCAGAGCTCGCGAATCTCGCACGTGCATTCGCAATACACGCGGCGGTCCAGCGAGAATCGAGGCTTCAATGCGCTCTGCGATTGTCGTGACGCTGGCCGTGTCCGTGGCGTGTGTGGGAAACCGGCCACCCACGTCTCCCGTTGTGGAACCCACGTGTGCCGCGTCGAGGGGCGATGGCGTGGAATGGAGACGCACGGCTCCCCTCCGGGAGGTTGGCTCGCTCGATCGCTGGTGCGAGGCGGTCGGCCCGCCGTCACGCATTGACGCCAGACGAGGAGAAGAACGGTTTGACGGCTCTTTCGCGGTCGTTACATGGAACACGCACATCGGGGCCGGCGATCTCGATGCGCTCGTCGCCGATCTGCAGTCGAGCCGCCTGACAGGTGGACGTCCGGTGACCACGTTCGTTCTGCTCCTGCAGGAGGCCTATCGATCCGGCGACCCGGTTCCGGCGCGGGACGAAATCGTCGCCGCGGCCAGGCGGCTGCGGCTCAATGCCATTTACGTGCCCTCGATGCGCAACGGTCGGCCGGAGACGGCACGTGGGGATCGCGGAAATGCAATCCTGTCTACGTTGCCGCTGTCCGGTGTCACCGCAATCGAGCTGCCGCTCGAGCGTCAGCGTCGCGTGGCGATCGAGGCGACCATCACCCTACCCCCGGAGGGCGGAACGACGCTCCCGCTCCACGTTGTCACCGCGCACCTGACCAACATGGTGATGCACCACTTGTGGCTCTTCTCCGAGCCGGGTCGCAATCGGCAGGCCCACGCGCTGGCGCGCGCCCTCTCTCGCGATGGTGCGATGATCATCGGCGGCGACTTCAATACGTGGTTCGGCGTCCGCGATGCGGCCTATCGCGCACTTGCTGCGGGAATGCGCCCCGCAGCGCCCGACGATCGCCGGCCGACTTTCGGACCGATGCGCCTCGATCATCTGCTGTTCCGTCTGCCGGACGGGTGGCGCGCGACCGTGAGGCGCGCCGCCAGTCGATACGGATCCGATCACCACGCGCTCGTAGCGCTGATCGAGACGCGCTGATACGATTCCGGCGACATGTCTGCTCCACGGCGGATGCTCGCCGTCCTCGCCCTCGCGCTCGTCCTCGTGCCGCTTGCCGCCTCCGCTCCACTCTTCGATCCGGACGAAGGCCTGCATGCAGCAATTGCCCAGGAGATGGTCCGCAGCGGCGACTACATCACGCCGAGATTCCTCGGCGAGCCGTTCCTCGACAAGCCAATCCTGTTCTTCTGGGCCGAAGCGCTGTCGCTCCGCGTGTTCGGAATGAACGAGGCCGCGGTACGCATTCCTCCCCTGCTCTTCGGAGTGCTCGGCATGCTCGGCGTTGCGCTCCTCGCCCGGACGCTCCTCGATGAATCGACATCGGAGCTGTCGGCCATCGCGTACGGGACGATGCTGCTGCCGCTGGGCGTGAGCGAAGTGGCGGTCCACGACGTCGCGGTGGTGCCGTTTATGTGCGGAGGCGCATGGATGCTGGCCAGGGTCTTTTCGGGGAAGAACGTCGTGCCCGCGGCGGTCGTCGCTGGCATCTGCCTCGGCCTGTCGATCCTCACGAAGGGACTCGTCGGGTTTGTCTTCACGGGCATCCTCGCGGTGTGTCTCGCCGCGTCACGGCGCGACGCGACCGTGCGGCTGGCTGCGGCATTGACGATCGCCACCATCGTGGCGATTCTCGTCGCGGCGCCGTGGTACGTCGCGATGGAGCACGCGCATCCCGGCTATCTGCATTACTACTTCATCGAGCGCCATCTGCAGGGATACCTGACGGCAACGCAGCGTCATGGAGGACGGCCCTGGTGGTATTACGTGCCGATCGTGCTCGGGGGCACACTGCCGTGGACGGGGTACCTCATGAGCGCCATGGCATCGGCGCGCGGCCATTCGACGCGCCTGGTCTTGTGGGGCTGGTTCGCGCTCGGCTTCGTTTTTCTCAGCCTCGCGGAATCAAAACTGGTGACCTACGTACTGCCGCTCTTTCCTGCGCTCGCCATCATCGCCGGTGAGCACGCCACGCGCGCGCGATGGCCGAGAGCGGCGCTCGCCATTCTCGTCGTCACCATGGCGGCGCTGCCGGCGACAGGCCTGCTGATCCTCCAGCGCAAGTTCGGCGAGGTCCAGCCTCTGCTGTGGCTGCCGGCGATTCTCGCGGCGGCCCTCGTCGCGGACGCGGCGCGCCGGCTGCGCCGGCCGGACGCAGACGATGGCTTCGTCCGCGGTGTCGTCTGGATATCGGTCTGCGCGCTCATCGGCCTGAGTATCGTGACGCCGCGGGCGGCGGTGTGGATGACGGGCCGCGAGCTCGCCCGGACGCTCAACGCGTCAGGGTCGTTGCCGTCGCACGTGTCGGTCGTCAACGAGCGCGTCGGATCGGTGGTGTTCTATCTCGCGCCGGCGCTGCGCGCGCCGCTCACACCCGACACGATCCGGTCCCTGACGTTCTCCGACGCGATCGGACACCTTCGCACCGACGCGCCGGATTCGATTCTGGCCGTGCGCAAGAACCAGGTCGAGCGGTTCGCCCGGCTCTTTGCCTCGCCGCCACCCGCCTTCGCGACGGCGGGCACGTTCACGCTTTTCCGCGCGGGCGATCTACGTCCGCTGCTGGAGGGTCGCTAGCGTCAGACGCTAACGGTCGGTTGGCGGCCAGCTTCGTTTTCGGACAGCGCATCATCTTCTCCCAAACCCGGACTAAGTGCTGAGTTGTGCCCGACTTCCGGCAGAATTGGATCCATTGATTGCCGGGACGTCGGCAGGTCTGCTCGAGTCGCGACGGATTCCTCTTGTCGGATGCTGCATACCAGCGTATGGTGAATCCTGTTCCCGTTCCCTCCACCCGCGTGCGGCGGCTTCTCAAGTGCTCGTGCAAAAATGAATATCGCATTAATTGTGTTGGGTCTCGGTGTGGTCGCTGTCGCGCTTGCAGCAGCGGCATTTCGGTACCGGAGTGCGCAGGTGGACGACCTCGGGAGCGTCAGCCACGTCTGGGTGGCGGAATTGCGCGCCGGCGAGCCGTACGACTCGAACCGGTGAGGCCGGCAACGGTTCTGCCGGCGACGGTTCTGATAGAATAATTCGTCCGGCTCGGACCGGACCGTCCACACCTAGCCGGCGTAGCTCAGTTGGTAGAGCAGCTGATTCGTAATCAGCAGGTCCTCGGTTCAAGTCCGAGCGCCGGCTCCAGAATCCCTCAGCAAATCAGCACTTCTGGCGCCCCGACGCCACGCGTACCAGCGTTTGACCCCCAATCTGACCCCCTAGGCGCAGTTCGTTGACTCCTTCACGGCCGCGAGACTAGATTCGCAGTGACCCGCTCATGGTTGACGAGCAGGACGACGCCACAGAGGAACCCGCAGCAGCGAGGCGCGATCCGCAAACGGACGTCGCGAAGGAATTCCTACAGAAGTTTTTCGCAGATCACCCAGAGGAAGTTTTTTATGAGCGGCAACTTCTAATCTGGTTCGAAGATGGCAAATATCCTGGCATACCAAAGGACGGTTTCTTCCACTGGATCACCGGACGCGCTCTCCACGAACTGCGGGATGAGAACCGGATTAGCTCTGAGCTGGAAGAATTAACGACCGGCACCCACATAAGGTTTTATCGCAGCAATCGTAATCGGTTCTGGAAACGCGATGCAGCACGCATCAAAAGCCTGGTGCAGGAGTTCTCGACCGAACGCATGGCAAAGGCTCTCGGCCGCCAAGGCGAGCAGATGTTCGACGCGGCGCTCCCACGATTCAAGTTTTCACCGATCGCGGCAAACGCGAACTCTTTCAACGGTCGCGAGTGGACCGAGACAAAACACGACCTTGATCGGATTTTCGAGCGAGACGGTGTCCACTACGGAATCGAGATAAAAAATACGCTGCGATACATCCCTCCAGACGAATTTGAACTGAAGTTGCGCATGTGTCGATTTTTGGGGCTCCGACCACTCTTCATCGCTCGAATGGCCCCGAAAGATTACGTAAATACAATATCAGCCGCGGGAGGGTTCTACCTGATCTTGAAATGGCAACTCTACCCATTCGGCGCAGAGGAATTGGCCGAAAGAGTCAGGGCGCAACTCAGGCTGCCCGTCGATGTTCCAGCGCAGATTGCTGACGGAACTATTCAGCGTGTCTTGAATTGGCACACCAAAAAACTTAAGACGCCCGTCTCTCCGGAAGCACCCACCTAGGCGTAGCCGTATTCATAGGGGCACGAAATGGAGTCACTGGCTCAACCACTTAGCTTGTGGAAATGTGAATCGATCTGCTAATTCACACTATTTAACACGAAACGCCACGCGCTGTCAGCCGCTCAGGGTGTTTAACAGGGCATCCATGTCAGGCGCGCTGGCCATCGATCAAGATCGGCGGCTCGATCCGTGTGCCCCGGGTGCGCGAATGGATCAATCGCCAAGTGGCCGCCACGAGCGCGGAGACGGCCGAGCGGTGAGCGAGCCACCGCACGTGGGCCAGGCACGAGGGCGAACGGAGCCGCGGACCGCGCTTATGAAACGGCCGCGCACGCCCGCGGGGAAACGCCCGAAGCGCTCGAACTGGCCGATCTCCTCTACGCCGAGCTCAGCGCCGAGCTCGCGGCGATCGAGCACGGCCGCGAGGCAGAGCCCGCTCGCGTCGATCCTCCCGACGTCCGGCCGGCTCACGTTCATCCTGGAAGGCGGCGCGGGTGAGCGTAGTCGTCATGAGCCGCGTCTGGCTGATGCCGCCGGCGGCCGTCATGTCGACCGAACGCCTCGTGCTGCTGAACCTCGCTAGCCACAGGCGCGACGACGGGCGCAACGCGTTTCCCGGCGTGCAGCGCATCCCCGCTCTAACGTCGTTGACGCCGAGGGCCATCCTGAAAGCGCTGCGGCGCCTCGCCGAGAAGGGGTTCATCGACGCGGTCGGACAGTCGAGCCGGCGGACGACACACTACGCCTTGGCGCTCGACCGGCTCCCGATCCACCCCGAACCACGTTCGCAGTCCAAAGCGAACCACGTTCGCAGTCATAGCGAACCACCTTCGCAGTCCGCGCCCGTAGAGGGTGAACGTGGTTCATCTGTGAGCGAACCATGTTCGTCGGGAGGGCGAACGACGTTCGCCGGGAGGGTGAACGTGGTTCACCCGATCCGTAAGGGAAACGTAATTGACACGTCCTCTGAACCGTCACACGCGTGTCAGGCGTCGCGTGAGAGTCCAACGCCACTGCTCGGCGACCTCGGCGACATCGTGAAACGCGAGGGAGTCAACGGAACGGATCTCGAAGCGTCCTTCGCCGCGTTCCGGGCGGCCTCCCGAAAAAGACCGGCAAGGCCGCCGCCTGGAAGTGGTGGCGGAAAAGGCGGCCCGACCCCGCGCTGCTGGCGCAGATGGTCGCGACGTTGGACTGGCAGCGCCGGACGGATCAATCGCTCAGAGAGGGCGCCCGATTCGTTCCGAATCCCGCGACATGGTTGGACCAGGAGCGCTGGCAGGTACGGGTTTCCGAAACTTCCGGACTGGCGGCGCGAGGCGCAGCGCATTCACACGGAGCGCGCCGCGGCGCAGCGTGCGTTTCTCCGCCGCCTGCGGGACCCGCTCTGCTCCGATTGTGGCGACACTGGGGTGCGGTACCTCGAGGCTGGACCAACCGCGCACTGTCGGCACGCGCCGCGCGTCGCCGCGCCGTGCCCATGTCGCGACCAGCGACGCGTCGAGCTCCTCGGCCGCGTTCCGCCGCCGGCCCTGCCAGCCGGCGCCGAACGTGACGATCGCCCCATCACGCACGACGAAAGCGCCGCGATTGTGACGCGGCTCGCACGCGAGGGCGGCGCGCCGCTCCTGAAACCGATGCCGACCGTCCCGCGCATCGACACCGACTGACCGAAGAGAGAACCGACATTGAGCAGAAACCCGCGTCGTCTCGACCACCAGACCGAAGATTCACTTCGGCGTCCGCACGTCGCGCTCCCGGACGACGTGAGGCCCGCCTGCCGCGGCTGATCGCGTGTGTCGGCTCGCGTTCGCTGGCGGCTCGCTCGGCGAGCTCGCGGCCGCGGCCGATGGCGCGACCTACCTCGATGGGTTCGTCGTCGTCCGTTCTCGACGTTCGATTTTCGCGAGCTCGTGAAATTGGCGCGCGCCGCGCGCATCGAGCTCGAGCGGCTGGACCAGCAGATCGAGCCGCTCGCGCTCAGCAGCGGCGCCTCATCCATCTGCTCACGTCCGCCACGTCGGCCGACGCCGACGCGCCGATCGCCACCACCACCCCCACCACCGACAACGAAGGAGAACTGGACCATGAGTGAAGCCATGTCACTGGAAGCGCGCCGGACTACCGTCGCGGCGCAAGTCGCATCGATCACCGAGGCCGCCGGGTGTCCGCTCGTCGTCGTCTCGCACCGCGCCGTTCAACAGTGACCGAGCTCATGACGCAACGTCGCCGCGATCTCGTCGTCGCTCCGATGGCCTGCCAAGGAAACATGGCAATCCGAGCGCGTGGCGCACATTCATCGAGAAGGCGCTGCCCGCCGAACTCGGCGGCCCAGCCGCCACGCTACTCCGTTCGTACGAAATGCGCGCGAAGTTTTACCGCTGTCGGGAGCTTCCGGGCGGCCCACCAACCAATCGGGCCGAGGAGTCGAGAGTTCAGACCGTCTTCCTCGACGGTGAAGCGCGTCTCGTGCCAATTCCCGCCGATGTCCTGGTAGAGCCAACGGTATTCGCGGTCATGTTTCAACGGTCGTTGCGGGTCCAGCTGCACAACAACGCGGCCGACTCGCCCTTTGCCCTCGGTCGCGCCGAGCACCTCGATCACCTCTACCGAGGTGATAACCGACGCTTCCCCGGTTCGGTACTCCAGAAGGCAGGCACCGAGCGCCGGACCGCGCCCATAGTTCTTCAGCAGCATCATCGTGAGATCAAGGCCATCATCAATTGCGTCGCCGCCTTCGCTCTTCAGACGTCGCAGGCCAGCCAGCCTAACAACAGGCCGGTAGGCGCTGTGCAGCGCGCGCACGCTGGTACGCCAGGCGATGACTGCCATCGCGATCGACGCGAGGCTCACGAGGACTGGAAGATTCATCGTCGAGGTCTGCCGCATTCTAACCGGAGCGCGACGCGCCGGCGCCGACGGGCGCCGTCGGGTCCTTTTGAGATCGCCAGGGCAGCGGCCGGGCGTGGCGCCGAATCCCGTTAGTTCTGGAAAATTTTTTGAGGTGCATGTGCAATGAGCGAGCCGATCGGCCGGTTCGCGAAACGGGTTGGCGCCAGTCGGCAGGCCGTGAGCCGGGCGCTCGCATCGGGGCGTGTCCGCTCGGTCGAACGCGACATCCGCGGCCGCTGGGTCATCACCGACGTCGCCGCGGCCGTGAAGGAGTGGGAAGAAAACGCCGCGCGGCTGCCTCCGTCGTCGGAGCGGAGTCACGTTCGCGCGCGTCGCTCACACCAGGCGCCGCGCCCGTCGAAGCTGCTCGTCCCGGCCGATCAGTTCTCGGTGTCGTTGTGGGATGACGTGATCTTGTTGGCCCGAGTGCGCGCCGACGGCGAGCCGCTGTACCTGATGCCTATGGCTCGCGAGACGGCCGTCGCGCTCGCGTCGCGATTGCTAGAGCGCGCCGGAAACGATGACGGCGACGACGACGGAGACACGGACCGAGAGACACCATGACGCGGGCCGGGCGGCGACAATCGGCCGTCGACGATCGAGCGGGTTGGACGAGCGGGCGGGAAACATAATGGCGAAGGTTGACCAAATGAAACCGATTCGGATCGTCCCGACGTCACGCACGTTCCATCGGTACAGCGCGGAAGAACTGTCGGGACCGTTGCCGCCTGTCGTCTACAAGGTGCTGCCCGAGGAGCACGCCCGTTCCCTCGTCGACGAAGGCGAAATGATGTGGTCGACACTGGCCTACTTCCAGAAGTCGGAGGAAGCCGAGCGCGGGGATGAATGCGAGGGGCGGCATACGTACTTCCCGATCAACGGCCTCGAGGTAAATCGAACACAACGGAAAGTCACGGCATCTTTGTCTATTCGCTGACAGTCGAACCGACGCTGGAGATCGGCGCCGCGGCGGATCGTTCGGTCGTTGAGATTTTTGATCCAGCGCAGTTCGTTCGCCGCGTCCGCGCCGCGCTCCCTTGGCGCTGGGCGGACACCCTGATTCACGACACGGTTCGGTACTGGTCGTCCGCGAACCCGCCCGAAGCAGTATGGGCGTTGCCGCACATGCTAACGACGCACAAGCGCGACGACTACGCGCACCAGAAGGAATATCGGCTCGCGTTCGGCATTTGGAGGAGTGTCTTCGATTTCGAGAACGTCGAGTGCTTCATCCTGAACAAGGACACCCGTTGGCCGACGTCCAGGCTGAACGAACGGCAACACCGGAAAAAGCTGCGCCTCGGCGGGCTCGAGGATTGTTGCCGGCTCCTGGGAACGAAATGACGTCGTCGTTAGGGCGGCGCCTCGTTTACAATCCGACGCACATGAACCGCCTCTATTACGGCGACAACCTCGACGTCCTGCGTCGGCACGTCGAGGACGAATCCGTCGATCTCGTCTACCTCGATCCGCCGTTCAACTCCAACGCGAACTACAACGTCCTCTTTGCTGAGCGCGACGGCACGCAGGCCGCGTCTCAAATCAAGGCGTTCGAGGACACGTGGAAGTGGGACGACGAGGCGGCTCGCGCATTCGAGTCAGTCGTGGAGACGGGCGGGAAGACGTCGCAGGCGATGCAGGCGTTCCGGACCTTCCTGGGCGAGAGCGACATGATGGCGTATCTCGCGATGATGGCGCCGCGCCTGATCGAACTACGCCGTGTGCTGAAGACGACCGGGAGCCTGTATCTGCACTGCGATCCGACCGCGAGTCATTACCTCAAGATGCTCCTCGATGCCGTGTTCGGCCCTCAGCAGTTTCGCAACGAGTTGATTTGGAAGCGGACGAGCGCGCACAGCAGCGCGAAGCGGTTCGCGCCCGTTCACGACGTGCTCCTGTTCTACGCGAAGTCCGACGCGCACACGTGGAACCCTGCATATCAGCCGTTGCCGCAGGAGACGATCGACGCCTGGTATAACAACGTCGAACCGGAGACGGGACGGGGGTTCAACCGAGCAGACATGACGGCACCGGGCATTCGCAGCGGAGATTCCGGCGCGGCGTGGCGCGGGGTCGATCCGACCGCGAAGGGACGGCACTGGGCGATTCCGGGTTTCGTGGGCGAGCTAGTGAAGGGACTTGACACGCTGTCTGCTCTCGACGCATTGGACGGTGCCGCTCGGCTGTTCTGGCCGAAGCGCGAAGGCGGCATCCCGATGCTCAAACGCTACGTGGAGGAGGCGCGCGGCGTGCCTGCCCTTGATGTGATCACCGACATCAGTCCGTTGAACAACGTGGCTGCCGAGCGCCTCGGTTATCCGACACAGAAGCCGGAAGCACTGCTCGAGCGCATCATCAAGGCGAGCAGCAACGAAGGCGACACCGTCCTTGATCCGTTTTTGGCTGCGGGACGACGATCGCGGCGGCGCAGAGGTTGAACCGCGTGTGGATCGGCATCGACATCACGCATCTCGCGATCACCTTGATTCGCAGCCGGCTCACCGACACCTTCGCCGGAGCCGCGAAATACGAGGTGATCGGCGAACCCGTCTCGCTCCCTGACGCGGCGGAACTGGCGCACGCCGACCCGTATCAGTTTCAGTGGTGGGCGCTCGGCCTCGTGGGCGCTCGGCCGGTCGAAGAGAAGAAGGGCGCCGACAAAGGCATCGACGGTCGGATCTACTTTCACGTTGGCGACAAGAAGACCCGACAGATCATCCTCTCCGTGAAGGCCGGTCACGTGAACGTCTCGCACGTCCGCGACCTGCGCGGCGTCCTCGATCGGGAGAAGGCCGAGATCGGCGTGCTCCTCAGCCTTGAGGAACCGACCGGCCCGATGCGCAAGGAAGCCGCGACCGCCGGGTTCTACACGTCGCCGTGGGGCAAGCACGCGCGCCTCCAGTTGATGACGATCGATTATCTGCTGACCGGGAAGACGCTCGACCGCCCGCCGATCCAAACGAACACGACGTTCAAGAAGGCGCCGAAGGCGGCGACGAAGGGACCGGAGCGCAAGCGCCTCGACTTCGACGCCGACGAACAGGACGAAGACCAGCCATTCTGAGCCGGTCCCGGCCGCGGGATCCCCGGCTGTCGAGAGTCGCCGCGCGTGCGCGACGTCAACGAGCAGAGCCCCCGCGCGCTGCCGCGCTGGTTCCCCCGCTGGCCGGACTGGCTGCGCCGATGATCGCGAGCGCGCGTCGTCGAGCGGGAGGATCGCTACGACGCCGCGTCTTCGGTTGACGACTGAGGCCCGGGGTCGGTGTGTTCGCAAAGGCCGCGGAAACCTGACCCCCAGCCTGACCCCCTAACGGACCCCCCAACGGTTGGACGCGGAGAGAAGCGGCGGACACTGATAGACAGATTTGCTAGGAAAATCGTCCGGTGTTTCTGTTGGCGTCCACCTGTTCCGGCCTGCCGACAATTCGTAATCAGCAGGTCCTCGGTTCAAGTCCGAGCGCCGGCTCCAGTTCCTCGAGCAGATTTACACCTTCGAACGCGCTCCGCGTTCAATCGCCACGTCTGGGTCCCACGGGGGTCACAGCCCGACATGGAGTTCCCAGGATTCAGTGGAGACCCTGTCGGCACGGCTTGTGAGCCGCTTCGAATTGCTCGGGACTTAGCCCGCCGAGATGACTGTGGCGGCGCGTTCGATTGTAGAAGACATCGATGTAGTCGGCCACGTCGGCGATCGTCCAGCGCTCGGTTCTTGTAGATCTGTTTCTTGATTCGCTTTTTCCTAGTGGCGAACGGGCGCGGGCGTCAGCGCGTCCCAGCGCCTGTCGCCGGTCTGTTTGTAGTCGCGCGGCAGCGTGTCCCAGTCCGGCCGCGTGATCCCGTTGAGATCATAGACGACCTTGCCATCTCGCAGCGTCAGCTCGCACGCGAGCTTCTGCGTCCCTTTCAAGCGTGCGCCATACATGTCGACGAAACCAAAGCTGCCTTTCTCGAGGCGAAACACACCGATGTCGGCCGCCGCGCCCGGTGAGAGGTGCCCCAGTTCTTCGTGGCCGATCTCCTTCGCCGGATTCCACGTCGAGCGCAGCATCACATCGTCGAGCGACAAGCCCATCGCCAGAAATTTGTCCATCACGTTGAGCATGTCTTTCATACCCGCGTTCATGCTCCCGATGTGGAGGTCGGTGGAAATGGAGTCGGGAAGAAATCCCGCTTTCACGGCCGGCACGGCAATCCGCCACAGGAAGCTGCCGCCGCCATGTCCCACGTCGAAAATAACTCCGCGCTTCCTGGCCTCCCAGAGCGCCGGGTTCACGCGGCCGGATTCGTCCTGCTCGTTGCGAAGCCCGGAATACACGTGGGTGTAGATGTCGCCCGGCCGGAGCTTTTTGGTCACGAGCTCGCTCAGCGGCCGCTCCGGGCGGTTGGTGCCGAAATCCACCATCACCGGAATCTTCGCGAGCGTCCCCGACTCGACAGCTCGCTCGACCGGCGTCCACTCCGGGCCCGCGTAGTGAGCGGTCTTGACGCCGACAATCAGACCCTTGTACCGAAGCGCCATGTCGGCCGTCGGCCTGGCCTCCATGTCGGTCAAGTCCTGCTCGAACTCTCCGCCGCGCATGCCATGGCCGACGATGTTGATGAGAGCGACGACGCGGGTCTTCGCGCGATCGATGATGCGCTGTTTGAAGTCCTCGAAGTTCCGCCAGCCCGCGCATCCCGCGTCGGCGACCGTGGTCACTCCGTTCCGCAGCGTGAAGCCGTCGGGATACACACTGTTGTCGCCGGCGTAGGAACCGCGTTCGCCGGTGCCGGCATAGATGTGGACGTGAATGTCGACGAGTCCTGGCGTCACGTACAGCCCGGAGACGTCGACCACCTTGAGCGCCACGGCGGGATCGATGCGGGCGGCGACCGCCGCCACCTTGCCGTCCGCAATGGCCACATCACGCACGGCGCTGATCCTGTTCCTGGGATCGATGACATGTCCGCCCTTCAAGAGCAGGTCGTACTTCTGCTGCGCCGGGAGGCGACCGGTCGCGGCAAGTAGGAGACACACGCCGGCCGCATACGTGGCCTTCACTCTCATCGTTCTACCCTCGTGTATAGTCGTGCCGCTTCGCGCTCCACTTCGCCGTCAAGTACTCGCCCATGTCGAGGGTCCCGGCCATCTGGCTGGCGGTGACGGTGCCGGTGAAACGGAAGCTCAACGCATCTCCGTGCCGCTCGGTGTAGCTGCTCGAGAACTGCACGCCGTTTCCATCGATCGTGCCGGCGAGATCGCGCGAGACGAAGTCGCCTTGATGCGTGCCTTCGACGCGGCTGCCCACCTGTCTCAGATGCAGCGTATGGGTTGACGTAGCCGCGAGGTATTCGATGCGCACGTCCCATTGGCCGCTGACGTCCACGGCGGGAGCAGACGGCGGAACCGGCGCATCCTGCTTCGGAGGGTTCGACAGCGTCGCGTAAATCCGCTCGGCCACGATCTTCTCGTCGCCGGCCGACATCTGGTACGGAGTGATGGAGATGCTCGCCTCTTCGTCACGGTCCCGCCCGCCCGGAGTGGCAATTCGCGGCTCGGTGTCCATCAGATGTTTCGCGACGGCCGCGCCCGAAATCCCGAGCCGCTTCGGATCCCATCGGATGGACAGCGACGGCGTGCGGTTCGAGAGCTCCTTCGTTTCCGTCACGGACGTCGTGACCCCATCGATCCGCGAGACGTGCCTCGCGATGTCATCGAGCCAGGAGAGCCACCGGCTCCACTCGGCGTTATGGTCTCGCCTGGTCCACATCTCGACCGCCATGAGCATGCCGAGCGCTTCTTCCTTCCCGACTTTCATCCCCCTGGCAAAGCCGTGATGCGGCGCGCTGTGGACCCACGCGGCCTGCACCAGACTTTTCTGTCCGAGCAACAGCCCCGCGCTCTGCGGACCGCGAAGGCATTTGCCTCCGCTGTACGCCACGAGCGTGGCGCCGTTTTCCAGATGGACGTTGGGGATCGTGAGGATCTCGGCGGCGGCGTCGACGAGGACCGGTACCTGCTTCTGGTGCGCCACGGCCGCGATCGCTCGAGTGCTGAGCGGGCCGGCGTCGGCGTTCGGGCCGGCGAGGATGTAGACCATCGCGGTCCGCGGACCGAACGCCGCCTCGAGCTCTTCACGCGTGGCCACCTCGATGACGCGCACGCCGACGGCGCGGACGGCAGCGTCATACACGTTGCGCGAATGTCTCGGGATGATGACTTCGTCTTTCGAAAACCCGTTGAGGTCGGGAATCCGCACGTGGAGATCGGGATTGCCGCCCGCAACACAGGCTGCGGTCGCGTGGGTGAGGCCCGCGGAACATCCGGACGAGACCATCCCCCATTCCGCCTTCGTCAATTCCGCGAGACGCGCGCCGATCGCGGCCATCAGCTCATCGAGGTGCACGTGCTGCTGCGCGGCGGCGTCGATGGCGGCCCGGACCTCCGGCAGCATGAGCGACCCGCTGATGATGGTGAACGTCCCGCGCGCATTGATCACCGGGCGCACACCGATCGACCGGTAGACGTCCTTGACGTTCTTGTCATCCAGGTCGGGGCGAAGCCCCTCTACCGCGGGGGCCGCATGCGTCGCGGCGGCCGCATCGGTTCGGAAGATCGCCGGGAGCGTCAGGAGCGCCGATCGGCGAAACAGCTCCCGGCGGGTGAGTGTGTCGACGCCCTGTTTCCACTGGGTCCTGAGAGACTGCAGCATGCGTCACCTCCGGTCGTTGTCCGGTGCGAATGGCAAAGCTTAGCGGATTATGATGGGCGCCGCATGCCAATCTGGCACCAGAACTACGATCCGCTCCATTCCGTCCCGCTGTCGACGTTCGCGTCGGCCCTGCCGGTCCTGACGCTCTTCTTCGTCCTGTTGGTGTTGAAGCGCCGCGTCTGGGTGGCGGCTGTCAGCGGCCTGGTTGTGGCGGTCGCGCTCGCCCTGACGGTGTTCGGCATGCCCCCGGCCATGGCGGCTGCAGCCTGCGTGCACGGATTCATCTTCGGCGCGCTGCGCATCGCCTGGATCATCATTGCGTCGATCTTCCTCTACAACATCGCCGTCGAGACGGGGCAGTTCCAGGTGATGAAGGAATCGATCGCGGCGCTCTCCGCCGATCGGCGGCTGCAGCTCGTGCTGATCGCGTTCTGCTTCGGCGCGTTTCTCGAAGGGACCGGCGGCGGCGGCGCGCCGGTCGCCATTGCCGGATCGTTCCTGATCGGTCTGGGCTTCGAGCCGTTCCAGGCGGCGACGTTGTGTCTGTTGGCGAACACCGCGCCGGTCGCCTGGGGCGGCGTGGGGAATCCGATCCGCACGCTGGCGGGCGTCACGGGATTGCCGGAGCACGCGCTGAGCGCGATGGCGGGACGGATCCTGCCGCCGATGTCGGCGATCCTTCCGTTCTGGCTGGTCCGCAGCATGGTCGGCTGGCGGGAGACCTTCGACGTCTGGCCTGCGCTGGCGGTCAGCGGCGTGTCATTCGCCGTCATGCAGTTCTACTGGTCGAATTTCCAGGAGACGGGACTGGTCGACATCATCGCGGCGATTGTGTCGCTCCTGGCGATGGTCGCGTTCCTAAAGGTCTGGCGTCCGCGGACGATCCTGGCGACCAGCCGCGTCCCCGCGTCAGCGCCCGCGATCGTGGTGCGGCATTCGGCCGCCATGGTGCTGAAAGGCTGGTCGCCGTTCATCCTGTCCTCGATCCTCATCTTCGTCGCCGGACTACCGTCGCTGAACAGGACGCTCACCTTTGCGTCGCTCAAGCAGCCGATGCCGGCTCTGCACAACCTGGTGTACCGCGTGCCGCCGGTGGTGCCCGTCGCCTCGCCCGAAGCGGCGATCGTGGACCTCAACCTCATCGCGCTGCCGGGGACGGCCGTGTTCGCCGGCGCCGCGTTCGCCGCGCTGATCCTGGGCGTGTCCGCGCGCCGCATGCTGCAGATTCTCGGACGCACGTTCGTCGAGCTGACGCCGTCGCTGCTCGCGATCAGCTTCATGGTGGGGTTGGCGTTCGTGACGCGCTACTCGGGGATGGACACCGTCCTCGGCCTCACGCTGACGCACACGGGACGGGCCTTCCCGTTCTTCGGGACGCTGCTCGGCTGGCTTGGCGTGGCGCTGACGGGAACCGACGCCGGATCGAACGCGCTGTTCGGCAACCTGCAGAAGGTCACGGCGGAGCAGCTCGGCATCAGTCCGATTCTGATGGCCGCGGCCAATTCGAGCGGAGGCGTCATGGGCAAGATGATCGACGCGCAATCGATCGTCGTCTCGGCGACCGCCACCGGGCAGGTCGGACGGGAAGCGGCGATCTTCAAGGCGGTCTTCCGCCACAGCATCGTGCTGGCGTCGATCGTCGGCGCGATCGTGATGTTCTACGCCTTCGTCATGCCGTGGATCGTGCCGCGGTAGCCATGCGCCGTCAGATCGCGAGCGAGCACCGCGAGCGAGCCACGCGAACGGAGCGGGGCGTGGAGCCCCCGCGAGTGCCCGCCTACGCCAAGGCTCCGGCGAGGTCTCGCCGTAGCGCCTCGCGCGAAGGCGGAAGCGTGCAGGGGAGTCCGAGGGGCGAAGCCCCTCGGATAAATCAGAGCGAGGCTATCACGTCGATTTCGACGAGCGAGTTGCCAGGAATGCCGCCGGCCGCGGCAATGGTCGTCCGCACCGGCGGCTCCGGTCCGAAGCGCCCGAGGAACACCTCGTTCATCGCCGCATAGTCCTTCAGATCGTTCAAGTACACGTTGCACTTCAGGACTTTCTCCATCGACGACCCCACGCTCTCGAGCTGCTGCTGGATCTGATCGAGGACGTTTTTCGTGTGGACCTTGATGTCCCCCTCGGAGTGATACCCGACGCCGGCGATGAACAGCAGGTTGCTGAACGACACGGTGCTGTTGAAGAGCGGCGTCTTGTCCGGCTTGCGGTCGTTTCGATAGTGGACCTTCTTCACGGGCTTGTCGGCCTGGTCGGCCGCCCTCACGGGCACCGCCGCAGCCGTGACCGCCGCGGCAACCGCCGCGCCGCGTCCGATGAAACGCCGCCGATTCGTCTTCGTATTCATGTGCGCTCCTGCGGTTGACTCGAGTTGCGTAACCATGGCGCACGGGACGAACCCGAGTCAAGGCCTTGAGGTAGGATGGCGTCGCTCATGGATCGCCGAGCCTTCGTCCGGCTGTTGGCCGGAGCATCCGCCAACGCTGCCGCCAGTCTCGATCTAGCGGCGACGCCGCGAAGTCGGACGACCTTTCAGATCCGCCCGGGACCGCCGGCCCTTCGAGTGGTGTCGCGCTATGCGCGCGCCGCGTCTCCCGGCATGCCGGGGCCGTATCCGGGCCGCGTCGTGTCGGTGGCGTCGGCGGCATGCGTCGACACCTCGACGGGTGCGGCAAACGCCGAGGCCGTCCGCGAGATGATGGCGCGCGGCATGCGCACGCTGACCGGCGCCGGCACGACGGCTGACGCGTGGCGGCGTTTCTTCGAGCCGACGGACCGCGTCGGCATCAAAGTGAACTGCGGCGGTTACCCGTATTGTGTGTCCGCGCACGAGATCGTTGCCGAGGCGGTTCGCCAGCTCGCGGGAATCGGCGTGCCCCTTTCACAGATCTACCTGTACGAGCGATTTCAGAATCAGCTCGACGAGGTGAATTACGCGCCGTATGTGCCCAAAGGCGTGTCGATCGTGGCGGCCGAGCGCGCCAACCAGTACGTCGACGACAGCGGCTACGATCCGGCGACGTACCTCGAAGCGGATTTCTTCGGGGAAGACGACACGCGGTCCAACATGATGCGGCTCGTGTCGCAGCGCCTCACGAAGATCATCAACGTCCCGAACATGAAGGACCACGGCGCCACAGGCGTCACGGGCTGCCTGAAGAACATCGCGTATGGCAGCTTCTCCAACGTCGCGCGCACGCACCAGCGGGGCATCTCTCACACCTATTCGGTCGTCGGCACGCTCGCGGCGATCGAGCCGCTCCGCTCCAGGGCGGTGCTCCAGATCATGGACGGCCTGCGTGGCGTGTGGCACGGCGGTCCGTTCGCGAGAACCACACGGTACGTCTTCTACCCGCGGCAGATCATGTTCGGCACGGATCCCGTGGCGATCGATCGCCTGCTGCTCGACATCATCGAGAAGGAGCGCCGCGCGCGCGGCGCGATCTCGATCTGGGATCGGTCGCCCGGCTCGCTGAACATCGACGATGCCCGCGCGCGAGACGAGGATCCGAACGTGAACATCATCATCCGGGAGCCGGGACACGTGGAGTACGCGTCGACGCTCGGCCTCGGCGTGTACGATCGCGCACGCATCGCCGTCGAAGAAGTTCGCGCTGACTAGAATGAAGCGAGGGGCTTGGCCCCTCGCACTCCCCGACACGCTCTCTCGCGCGCCGCTTCGGCGGCGCGCTCCGTTCGCGTGGCTCACTCGCTTTGCTCGTTCGCTCTTTCTGCTGGCGGCGACGTTCTGCCTGATCGCCACGCAGGCCGTCGAGAACCGGACGAAGATTCGATTCACGACGAGCGCGCTCTCCGACGCGGAGGTGGCATCGCGCGAGGCGCTGCCCGTCCCCGGCATCACCGCGCGCGCGGGCGTTGCCTCTCCCACCCGCGCCCCCTGGATCGTCGCGAACGGCTGGCACTTCATGAGGCAGCCAGGCGCGAAATACCGATACGACCTGCCGGCGGGCAAAGCGGCGCTCGCCGCGGCCGAGGCGTTCGCGTACGGCGCCGACGCGCTCCTGAAGATCGATCCGGCGGACGCCGCGAGCCTTGGCGACATGCTGACTTTCTTCGAAAGCCTCGCGGCCGCCGATGTGCCGGCAATCGCGGATCTCGCCGTCGTAGACGATGGGTCGGCGATCACCGGCGAGGTGATGAATCTGCTCGCGCGGCGCAACCTTCTGTACCAGGTCGTGACCGCCCCTTCGGCGCGCTATCGTCTCAACGTCGCGCTCGGCAGCCGTGAGTTTCCCGTCGAGGACGCCGCCGATCCCAGCGCCTTCGCGCTGAAGATCCGGCGTCTGCTGACGGACGAGCACCGGGCGCTGCGCATCTACGGAAGCGAGGTGGTGATTGGGCGGCTCACGGGCGACGCCGGGCGGATCCGATTGCATCTGATTAATTACGGCGGGCGCGAGATCGACGGGCTGCGGATTCGACTGCGCGGCGCCTACGGCACCGGCGACGCCGCCGTCGCCGGCGCGGGACGCGTCCCCCTGCAGGACCACGTCGGGGCGGACGGCGCCACCGAGTTCTCGCTGCCGCGCCTTGGGGTTTACGCCGCGATCGATCTCAGCGCGGCGCCGTCAAGAGCGCGGAGATAGCAGAGGGCGCAGAGAAGAACAATCCACTGATCACGATTACCGCACCGACTGTCACGGACAACTGAAGAAGCGGCCGCTCTCGGGCGTGTTCGCGCGCCGCGCTTTGCGCGGCGCGAACACGCCGGACCGGCGGCCTTCTACCTCGGCGAGCTCAGCTCCTCTGCGTTCTCCGCGCGAGATCGTCCGTGGCTGTTGCCGCCGGCTACGGTCTGATCACCGTCCCATCGAGCCTGCGCGTCGTGCCCCATGAGTAGTCGAAGTTCGGCGGGCCGGCGGGGAAGGGGAACTTCGCCGCGGCCTTCTCGTCGACCTCGATCCCCAGCCCCGGCTTCTCCTGCGCGAGCATGTAGCCGTTCTTCACCTCAGGGCAGCCGACGAACACCTCCTGCGTTTCCGCGGGGAATCCACCGCCTTCGTGGACGCCGAAGTTGTAGTTGGTGAGCTCCAGGGCCAGCTGCGCGGCGTGGGCGATCGGCGAGGCGTCGCCGGGTCCGTGCCACGCGGTGCGGACGCCGAAGTACTCGCTCAGCGCCGCGACCTTGCGCGCCGGACTCAGCCCGCCGATCTGCGAGAGGTGGATGCGGATGAAATCGATCAGCCGTTCCTTGATGAGCGGCACGTACTCGTGCTGGGTGTTGAACAATTCGCCCATGGCAATCGGGATGCTCGTCTGCTGGCGCAGCACACGGAAATGATCGTTCTCTTCGGGCGGCAGCGGATCTTCCAGAAAGAACAGGCGATACGGTTCGAGCGACTTGCACAGATTGATTGCCTGATTCAGCGTCACGCGCTCGTGCACGTCGTGCAGGAGCTCGACCTCGTCGACGAGCTTCGCGCGCAGATGTTCGAACATCTTCGGCACGAGCCGCACGTAGGCATGAAAGTAACAGTCGGCGCCATGACGCACCTTGCCGCCGAGCAATTGATACAGCGGCATCCCCGCGCGTTTGGCTTTGATGTCCCAGAGAGCAATGTCCACGCCGCTCATCGCATTGAACAGCACCGGGCCGTTGCGCCAATACGAGCTGACGTAGGTCGACTGCCAGATGTCCTCGATTTCGTCGACGTTGCGCCCGACCAGAAACGGCTTCAGATACTGCTCGAGCGCGGTCTGCACGACGAGCGCACGCTGCGTGAATGTCGCGCAGCCCCAGCCGACGAGCCCCGGCTCCGTGGTTTCGACTTTCACGACGACCAGCCGGATGCGATTCGGCGCCGTGAGGATCGTCTTGATGTCGCGGATCTTGACCGGCGCCGTGCCGGTCACTGCCTGGGCGTACCCCGGATGGATGTCGGCCAGCAAAGCCGCGCCACCGAGGGAGAGCGTACCGATCGCATCACGACGATTCATGGCTGCCTCCAAAAGAAGCTCGTTTCATTCCGTGTATTCCGCGTATTCCGCGGCCATTGACCGTTATTACCAGTGCGTGAGCGAGCCGTCCGGCCGTCTGTACACGTTCCGGCGGCCTGGCTCGGTCACTTCTCCGATCTGCGTGAGCCGCGTCATGTCAGCCGTCACTCCCAGGCCCGGCCGCTGGTTGGTATACGCTTTGCCGTTCTTGAAATCCAGGCACTCGGGCAGGTAATCGATCGGACGGCCGCCGTAGTTGTACTCCATCAGGACGGGACCCGAGAACGTCGACAGGCAGTTCACCAGCGCGGCAGTCGCGATCGGTCCCGTGAAGTGAGGGACGATGCCGACGGCGTGCGTTTCGCAGATGGCCGCGGCCTTCATCATCTCGGTGATCCCGCCGACGTTCGGCAGCGTAGAGCGAATGAAGTCCACGTTATGGCTCTCCACCAGCTTGTTGAAGTCCCACTTGAGACCCCACTCTTCGCCATGCGTGAGGGGAACGGTCGTCATCTGCCGCAGCTTCGGGATGTCCTGCAGGGCGTTCTCGTCGCGGACCGGATCTTCGACGAAGAAGGGATCGTATTCTTCGATCGCCTTGCAGAGACGCAGGGCGTCATTCAGGTCGAACCGCTGGTGGAAATCAATGCACCAGTTTCCGCCTGGTCCAACGGCTTCACGTACGTCCCGGCAGTCCTGCGCCACCTGTCGAATGATGGAACGGGTGTCGTAGACGCCGCCGATTGGAGGATCCGCCGGCGCCATTCGAAACGCCCGATACCCCGCTTCCATCGTCGCGCGTGCGCGTTCCTTCAGGCTGAGCCTGGCGTCGGGCGCGACACCGGGCGGCCGCGCGCCCGCGGTGGCGTAGCACTCGCAGTAGTCGCGCGCGGTACCTCCGAGCAATT